>Ga0255752_10000270_pt1 | contig 63970 bp, 83 predicted proteins | sample 011ome_25_FD_179952 | JGI IMG/M metagenome (GOLD analysis project Ga0255752, IMG submission 179952) | Coastal salt marsh microbial communities from the Groves Creek Marsh, Skidaway Island, Georgia - 011512CT metaG (version 2) | ecosystem: Environmental > Aquatic > Marine > Intertidal zone >...
CACAGTCTTTTCCACTGAACGAAAGTCCAGTTCTTCTTTAGTCATAAATTGATTTTGTTCCTGTGTGTCTGCTTTCAGTATATCAAACTCAAATTTCTGATGATTGATACCTGCTTCTGCTTGAGCGATGATTTCTGCACATTGTTGTTCAGTTAATGCGTTTGGTACTATGGTGTATGACTTGCTCATACTGTTATTTATTAAGTTATCTAGTTACCAAGTTTTTAACACGGTCATAGATGCCAACCACAAAGTCATTGAACTTTGGCTTTTCCCATTGACGTTCGTGAGCATAATACAAAAACATTTTGGTCAACACTTCCAAACTGGCAATACTTGCTCCAGCAGTAACACTACCAGTTATTAACCAACTGAGCAAAAAGGTATCTAAACTTGCCAGTATTCTCCAAGTACAAGTTTTACACAAACTGATAACGTGGGCACGTTTTACATAATTAGCCATACTGCTCCCAGGGTAAGCACAACACCTTTACTGAATGCAATCCACATCAGTGTGTACTCGTCCCAATCAAATTCATTCATTATAAATCCTATAAAACGTTTGTGTGCTATGCCTGTATTTCTCAATAATTCTTTCATAGAAACTCCTGGTTTTGTTAATCTATACAATTATTTAAAGGTTTCTGCCACAAATATTGGTTGACAAACACCCAGAATACCAGTATAATAAAACTATGTTTAATGCAATAGAAAAAATTTTAACTGGACTTGCAACTATGGTTGCAGGTTTATTTGTGGGCGGAGCATACTTACTATACTACCTTTGGATGATTTTTTGTTTGGGATTATTCATATTTCTAATTACAGGATAGAGAATATGACAGGTTATATATTATTTGTGGCGGTATTTGTATGGATAGTATCCTATGTGAGACTGCCTAAATGGACCTTCCCACAAGTAAATGTGGTGCAACGAAGTAATTTTGCTACTCTCAACAGTATATTTGTTATAGTGGTTTATATAATGTTTATGTTGGCAAACGGATGATAGAGTTTATGCAAACATTATTTGTGAGTTCTTTATTTTTAACAATAACACGTTTTGGTGTTAGGGACGGATTTTATCGTGATTAACAGAATAATAGAATGGTTTGATATCTGCAAAGTACATTGGAAAGAAATATTTGCATTGAGTTTTGTTCTTCACTTTGTGATTGATATCTTTATATTTTGGTTAGGTGTTGTTGTGGGGAAGATGTTGTGATAGATATACTACAAGAGATAACAGATTGGGGCAAGTACCCAGTTGCCAACGGAGTATATCATATCAATAGTGCAGGGCATTTGGTTCAGCACAACGATACTGTATTTAAAACTCCAATAAAACAATTCAGCAAAGCAAGACGCAAGTTTACCAAGATAGGCGAACGTCCTGAAACGTTTGATAGTGACGTTATCACTGTGCAAGGCAGTAACGGAAAAACATACACTATCCAAGATGGCAAATGTAGTTGCCCAGGTTACACTTTTAGAGGAAACTGTAAACACATAGCCACTTGACAGCATTAGATAAATACTGTAATGCGGTTACACGAAGTTTATCTATTATTAGAATACAGCAAAGAAGCCACACTTAACAACTGGGGTGAACGTATTGCCAAGGCGGCTGAATTCAATCGACGATTTTTAATGGACTTTTGGTTTTCAAATAACGCAGATATGAGAAACTACGACCCTGATGGGCCTGAAGCAGACGAATTTATTTCTGAACTGGTTCTTGAAGAACTGGAAAAAATGGATCCTACGCCTAACAAACAGTATGTGCAAATATTGGTGCGTTGGTATGTGGGCAATATAGAAGCAAACAAAAGATTAGAAAAATCCTGGCAGTATAATCTAGAAGTTTATGGCGAGGAACAGATCGGCTGGGACGATTGGAAGGATTGGGCCGAAAATGAAGAGTACGATCCAGAAGACGACCCAGATGAAGATTTTGCTCATTTTGAAATAACTCCAGAAAATTTAAACACATTTAAATTAGAAGATGCTGACCAAATCACTCAGACTCTGAATAATTTCATAAGAATTAAAAATCAACTTCCTGTACAGGAACGTGATATAGGTAGGTTCGAGTCTTTTTATAAATTTGAAGATTTTGTAGACGACAGAATGGATCCTGAGGTACAGCAAGAAATAGATAATGAACTGCTAGACAGACCTGATATAAGAGTGTTGTATAATGGCCCGTTAGGGACTGTGGCTGTGCCCAGAACTCACGAAGCCAGTTGCGTACTAGGTAGGGGTACTAAATGGTGTACTGCCGCCAAAGGCGGTCCTGCCAACTTCGATGGTTATTCTGGACAAGGCGACCTCATCATATACAACGAAAAGCCAGGTAATGCCAAATATCAATTTCACGTAACGGACGATGACATTGTAGTTGCAGATTCTAGAGACAGATATTTATATGGCGAAGAAAAGGAGAAATATATAAGCAAACATCCTGTGATGAGTAAGATATTAAAAAATTATCGAGACACAATGGAAGAGAGAAAGTTTGAAGATTTGTCAAATCTTCCAGTAAACAAAAATACAGATTTAGCAACACAATTAAAAGATGTTGCTGGATTGGTTATGTTAAATCAAAAATACAAAAAAAGCAGAATACCAAAAGCAGAGTTGTTCTTTGCAGAGTTGTACAGCACTGAACAAATCAAAAGTCTTGCTAAAATAAAAACAACCGATATCGGAAAAAGTTTTTTAAAAACAGATTGGAAAAAACAACTTGGCAGTTTTGATGCTATTTACCGTAGGTTGCAGGGTTTCGGTGACCACATCCATATTCAGCAAAAGGCTCCACAGGCAACTTTACCGTTTGTGGAAATGTTAATCCAATATATGACGCAGAGAAAACCGCAGTGGGTTCAAATGGAAGATCAGTTGATATCAATGCTGATTAATTTGAGTAACAACGTGGAAAATCGTAGCCACGTAGAACATTTGGCTAAAGCAATGATGCCATACGCCAATCTAAATTCTGGGTTTAAACAAAAGTTGATCCAATGGCAAAACAGTTTAAACAAGCCGCTTGACAGCATTAGATAAATACTGTAATGCGGTTACACGAAGTTTATCTATTATTAGAATACCAACGAGAAGTCACCCTCAGTAAATGGGGAGACAAAGTTATAGCCGCGGTACGGATGAATCATAATCTATTACACGACAACTGGATAGACACAAGGTTAGAAGACTACGCCGGCACAGAAGATGTTCCTGGTAAAACTTTGTTTGATAAAGACTGGCCTTATCCTTGGAAACAAGAATTTTTAAATGACTTCTTGGAAAAATTAGAATCCATAGACCCAACAGCAAACAATCAGTATGTGCAAACATTGGTACGTTGGTATGTGGGCAATATTGATAAAAGCAAACAACTACAAGCAAATTATGATAGAATTATGGATGTTTTTGGAGTATCTGATGAGTTAGTTAAACCTGATAATTGGTGGGAACTAGAGGATTCAGGTGCTGTAGAAGACTTTGATGCCGACTTCGACAACTTCAGAGTAGATGCACAAAACTTGAACACATTTCAATTAGAAGATGCTGAACAAATAACAGATACACTTAGAAATTTTGAAAGAATAAAACCACAAATACCTCCCCAACAACGAGACATAGGTTCTTATCCTACTTACTATCAATTCGAAGACTATGTAGATGAAATAGCCGGTGGTTCAGAACAGACAGAAATATCAGATGAAGTGCTGAAGCGAAATGATGTAACGGTGTTGTACAACGGACCATTAGGCACAGTCACAATACCTAAAACTCACGATGCCAGTTGTATATTAGGTAGAGGTACTAAATGGTGTACTGCTACATCTAACAATGACGAATGGTTTGAACATTACAACGAATCAAACGACTTAATAATTTATAAAGAAAAACCAGGTGGTGCCAAGTATCAATTCCACGTGAGTATACACACTATAGAAGCCAGAGATGCCAGAGATAGATCTCTACCATATTCACAACTGGTACAGTTTACAAAAGAACATCCAGTGATGAGTAAAATACTCAAAGACAGCAGACTTAAGGCTGTAGAGTATCTAGCAAAAACTAGTTGGAATAAATCACCTGATGGGGCATTGGGTGTCACTGATACGCAAGAAACTGCGATATTTAATGAGTTATTAGATTATAATAAAAAAAGGGGCGGTGGCGTTATGCCATTTCTTGATGGATACTACACTAGCAAACAGTCAACATATAGTTTGGCAAATGCAAAAAACCTACCAATACAAAAATATGCCAAGCGATTGGTCAAGTACGCATTACAAAGAAAGAAACCTTGGCCTCAAATGGAAAAGTTAATAATAGATTTACTCCAAAAAACTTTACCAAAAATAAATTTTTCAAACAATACACATTTAAAAAAAATAGAAAACTTTACTAAAATAATGGACATTTATGCTGATGCACTAAATCCACAATGGAAAGAATACAATGATATTAAAACACAACTAGTTGCAGGAATAAAAAATGCGACTACATAAGATATTATTAGAATACGATACTAAGATAACTGCTCAAAAGCAAGGCCCTGCTCTCACAGCCAGATGGTTAGAAGATAGTTCTGCTAAAAGAGAAGTTGATGGTCACTCGGCAAAAACACCCGAAGACATTTTAGAATTTTTAGAATACGCAGATCCCACAAAAAATAAACAGTATATGCTGTGGATAATCAAACAGTACATAGCAAAAAACTTTATGTACGAAGACATCGAAGGACTCAAAACAGAAATAGAACAGTATCACACTATGAAGCCTAGACTTCCTGTTGAACAAAGAGACATTGGAAGGTTCGACTTGGGCAAGTTCAGAGAAATGATGATGAGTTACGAAGGTGCTGGTGGAGACTTTGAACTGACAGGTGAAGTTAGTGAAGAAGATGTAGACATTTTGGTTAACAGTCCTCAAGGTGTATTAGCAAGAGCAATGACTGAAAAAGGTGCTTGTGAAATGGGCAAAGGCACCAAATGGTGTACAGCCGGTACTGATGGCAGTAACTATGCAGATGATTATATAGAAAGTTCAGAACCGTTAGAACAACCATACGGAAATGGCTTGTTTATATATTGGGAGTACCCAGGCAAAAAGAAATATCAAATACACTTCGGAAGAGATGGCTTCGAAGGCGGGAATGAATATGAATCGGATTATGGAATACCTGAAATAACAGTGATGGACGCAACGGATCAAAGTGTGTTCACTAAAGATGCAGATTGGTTAATTCGTAGACAAAACAATCCAGTGTTGAGTGGATTGATAACAGCAATGCGAAATTATTACAACAAAGAACTGAAAATGGTAGATATGTTCGATGAGGGGTACGATGAAGATACAGCATACTATGACGGCGATAGTCCTTACGATACATTCTTCGATAGTTGGCGTAAACTGTTTGGTATAGGCAGTAATGCAAAAATAGAAGAACTAATAATGGATACATTGCCTCACGTTACCAAAATGGATGTAGAGGCAAGAAAAACTGCAAACTATTATCGAGGACTTCAACACGAGTTGTTAGATGTTAATAGATTTAAATTCGGATTAGGTTATGTGAGCAACATTAGAGGAGCACGTTGGCCTCAAATGGAAAAATTAATGATATCAGATTTCAACAAAATAGGAAAAATATTATCCGCTGATGAAGAACTATTCAAAAAATTCTTCTCTAGTCTAAACAAAAATTTTGTGAATTTTCGAGATGACTTGGATTTTAAAGTGCAACAAGGTATGCTCAGTAAAACAGTAAAGGATGCTTTTGATAAGAATTTCTTGGACAAGTTCACAAATCCATTAATATTAACAAGCGAAGATGACGGAATAATAAATGCTGTAAATGTATTGTGGGGAGAAGAGTTTTTTGCCCCTCAATTGAACAAACAAAATAACAAAGGGTTTGGAGTGGATATTAAAAGTATCCCCAAACTGCCACCTGTACCATTACAACAAGCACCCGCAATAGAATTATTCAAACACATTGAATTAAAACCAATGAATACTGGGTTTACTATATCATATCGAAGTGTGCTTACCAGCAAAGGAATCTTTAACAGAGAGCCAAATCTTTTTGACAGAATGAGGCACAGCATAAGTGTCTTATATGATATGACATTAAATATATCACGTGATTTACCTGGTGTGTCTTTTTATGATGATGTAAAAAATGCGAGTTCTTTACCAAGCGAGTTAGAACAGTTAGGCACAAAGAATAGTCCATTGCTGAGTGATTTAAAAAAGCAGTTAGAATCAATAGGACTTGATAAGGACCAAGTACACAATTTTGTAAGTACTCCAGCAGGCGGCTATGGTAGAACTTGGGCCTGGGGAAAATTAGATCCCTCAATAATTTTTCAAAACTTATTTGGTTCAAGAATGACATTGGATATGGAGTCTATGTCACCTGAACAATATCAACAGGTCAAAGCAGTATATGAAATATTAAATCCTTATATGTATAAGTTGGATGATAAGTTCTTTGACATAGTAGTAAGCAATTTGAAATCATCGCCATTGGGACAATTAAAAAATCCCATACTGGATCAAATGTATAAGGAAATACTAGACCTTAAAAATCATCGAGGCTCGTTGTTCAGCATATTTAATACTGCTGTGAGTAGATGTATGGTTGCAGGAGAACTGTTTGCCAATCGAGCAGGACAACCAGTACAGTTTAATGACAAAGGAGATGTTATTAGTGGACAAGTAACCGATACAGACAACTATAAATCTATGGATTATATAAGAAGACAGATAATACGCAAACAACCAGGGTACGCAGACTTAAAACTGATTGCACCTGACCTCAACGATCCTCAAACCAAAAAGATATATCAGCAAGTGAGTGCAGAAGCGTCTAAACTGAGTTTTGCTCAAGCAGAAAATTATAAATTTGACAAAGAAAGAACCCAAGCAGACATTGAAAGGTTTGAAAAGATATATAGAAGTTTTAGACCTATCAGCACTACTGCAAACGATTTAAGAGGAGAATAAATACAGTTATGCGACTATTCGAACTAACAGATCCTAACGCAAAGTATTTTGAATACCTCGACAGTCTTGATCCCAAAGAACATAAATTTATAAAAGTAAAAAGTGCAGACTTGTTACGTCAACGTTTTCAGCAGTTAAGCGAATTAGAAGCAATCAGAATCGCCAGCAAGTGGATTTTAACTCTTGCTCCCAGTGGCGTAGCAGTACCAGAAGACATATCTACATTTTCTCTTTCACAGTATGGTCAAGTAGCGGCAAGTGTTTACAACAAAGCCAAGCCTGAAGATAAGTTAGATATGTTAGCAAGATTTTACAGGGGTAACCCTCCCCAAGGCGTAGATGCCAAACTTGTCAATGCAGAAATTTCCAGTCTTAAGTTTACAACACAACGAGGAAGTAAAGAAGAAGAAGATGCTGTGGAAAATCTTATACAAGACATTGACAATATATATGAATTATAATCAATCAATTTTACAACACTTAATCAATAAAACCATACATCAAACAGATCCAGTTGGCAGTTGTGCCACGTTTGCAAATGAAGAAAAAGTTTTATTCACAGCATTTAATATACCATCAACGACTACAGCAGTTACAGATTGGGATAATCATTGCGAACTACAAGTAGTTGAATATATGTCTGTATATAACAAGCCAATTGATTTATATATCACACTTTCTCCTTGTAATCGCTGTGGAGAAAAACTATTAGAACGTTATGCCGATACAGGATTTATTAATGCTATCTATACAACAAATATTGAATTAATTAAACGTAAAGATATGTCTGCACTCGACATACAATATCTAAACGTAAACACAGAAGCATATATTAAACGATTAAAAGACGAAGTTATGTGGCAGTTTTTACAAGTCGCCAGTTAATAAACGACACTAATAAATCCCAAGGTAAATACTGGTATGAAGATATTTCTTTTTGGCGATAGTTTTGGTGCAGACTTTTCAGTTAAAACAAATCAAACACACGGTTGGGTTCACCAATTGGCAGAGTTTCACGAAGTACATAATGTTTGTACAGCAGGTGCAAGCCAATATAGAATTTGTAATCAACTAAGACAGGTAAACATTAACGATTATGATTTGGCAATAATGTGTGCTACCAGTCCAACAAGAATATTTACACCTAACCACGTGTTACACAAACACGATCCATTACATCACAGTTGCGATTTAATTGTTGCAGATTTAGAAGATGCAATTTTTAATAGAGGTATCAAAGATCCTAGTGTAACTAGTGCCTATGACTTTTACAAATATCACGTAGATATTGATGCATTGGAGTTTGAATACCAGTTAAAGATAGATTGGTGTGTACAACAATGCAAAGACATTCCTCTTATTGTAACGTCTTACACAGACCTCACACCCTATAACTTTCCTAATTATGTGAAAGGCAATGATTTGTTAGAAAGTAATCCAGGTAATAACAATTGGCTAGACACACGTGGTAATATTATAATGACAAAAAGAATCATAGATGCAATTACTGAACTTACATAAGCAATACGACTATCCTATACAATTAAATAGCGATGGGTACAGAGCACCCGAATGGCAAGATGTTAAATGGAATGATAGTATATTACTGTTCGGCACAAGTCAAACATTTGGTGTAGGCTGTGACTATGAAGACACTATAGGCTATATGCTAGAACAAAAGTTAGGAGTGCCAGTAATTAATTTAAGTCAGCCAGCAATTAGTAATTGGTTTCACATACACAATGCAGAAACTATACTAAAAGAAAACATCAATCCTATTCGAGTAATAGCAACGTGGAGTCCTAGTTCTAGATTTGATATGTTTACTGAAAAAGGAGTTATGAGATTTGGCAGTTGGATATTACCTGAAAGTGTTAAAGATGGATTAGAAAGAGTACCAGAGCCAATCAAAGAAACATCACACCCAGCATTTGGTCCTCAGTTTTACACATATTGGAACTACAGTGATTCAAATGTAAAGACATATAACCGATGGTCTAAGAAATTATTCAACAGTTTGTGGGATTGTACTGTAACTGATTTTGCATATGGCGATTATGACACAGAGTTGTTTGAATCAAACAAGTTACCAGATGTAAAAGATTTTTTAGATAAATCCAGTGATGGAATACACGGTGGTGCAAAAACAAATAAATATATTGCAGATTTAATTCTAGAAAAACTATGATACTAACAAACATTGCAGATATGACTTTCCCTTGTGTATCAGGCTTTTATGGTTTAGACAGTAGTGCAAATTATCAAAGAGAACTTGAACTACAACCAGACAACTGGTACTATAGAAATAAAGAAGTAAATTACACATTAAACAGTCAAGGTTACAGAGCACCTGAATGGCAAGATATTGATTGGGAGAACAGTATTGTGTTTATGGGTGGCAGTCAGTTTTTTGGAGTGGGCAACGATGACAGCGACACTATTCCTAATATGGTTACTATATTAACAGGCATACCCACAGTTAATTTAAGTCTAGGCGGAGTAGGTATGCAGTTTCATAGACAGAATACTAAAATGCTAATAGACAACAACATCAAACCTAAGAAAGTATTTTTAATTGCAACACCTAAATATAGATTTACCTGGATGAAGGAGAAGGCTCCTGGAGAATTAAGTTTTGAAAATTTTGGTAGTTGGCTTTTACAGAATGATAAAGTAGATCCCTCATACAGTAGTAGAGAACCAAAAACAAGTTATGCTAAATTAAGAAAAGAATTATTTACTTACTGGATAGATTTTGATAGACAAGTTGACTTGGAATACAAACATTGTGTCGACCATATACAATTGATGTGGGAGAAAGCAGGAGTACCTGTGGAACTGTTTGCAGAAAATTCTGAGGATTGCGAGTTACTAGGATTAGAAGACTATGACCTAGAAGCATACAACTTTGGTAGATGCGACAAAGCAAGAGATAACAGTCACGGAGATAGAAAGTTTAATAGACGTGTAGCAGAAATATTTAAGGAGTATGTGTAATGGCATTTGTAGTAGGAAGTCCTTGTGTGGGTTGTAAAGATACAGCCTGTGTTACTGTTTGTCCTGTAGATTGTTTTTACGAAGGACCAGATATGCTTTACATCGATCCAGATGAATGTATTGACTGTGCTTTGTGTGAACCCGAATGTCCAACTAATGCCATATGGGCAGACGACGAATTACCTGCAGAAGAAATTCCGTTTATAGAAATAAATGCCAAAGGTGCAGAGAAATATCGAGATGCTGTTATAGTTGACCAAAAAGAACCTATGGCAGAAAAGAGTCCTTACTCAGTAGCAGAAGCAATTAAAGTAGTTCACATAGAATGAATATATTTTATTTGCCTCCTACAAACACATCGAAGACAAATTATATTCTGGTATCAATGCCAAAAAATATGTATAGCACTATTCAGGCATTGGTTGAACAAATCGATGGGAGCATATCATTATGTGATTTACCTGATCCTATACATTGGTCAGATATAGACCAAATTGGAACAAAGATTGCACAACACCAGCACAACAAATATTGGATAAAAGAAAATACTAAAATATTAATATTTTATCTAGATCCATTTAAACGTTTTTGTAAAGGTCTAACAGAACACATATGGCAACAATCAGAAATAATTTTTGGTAACCCTTCAAAAATATTAGAATATGCAACTTTATATACCGGAATAGTATCACAAGCAAATGATGAATTATGTGGTATTATTCCCTTCAATGAATCTGGAGGTCCCAGCCACTATGCACCTTGGATACACTATATTGAAAAGTTATATGCAACTGCTATAAAAAGTACCTCACCTAACCTGGGTATACAACTTGTAGAAATAAATGATAGTAATCATTTACAACAAATTAACTGGTTTAGAAATAGGTTTACACTAAAAGGAGAAATAGCCGTTAGTGCAAATTTATCATCTGAAGCCAAGAAACATTGTTTTAATCGTATATGCAATCATATAGAAAACAATCCTAGATTAAGCAGATCAATCAGAAATGCTTTAGATATCGAGTACAAAGCAATCGATAATTTATCCAAAATATCACTTATTTAAGTATGCTTTAACTAGTTAAAACTAGTTTTAACACCATATTTTACAGCCAAGAATCCGTATTATTCTGTACTATTCAGTTAAATATTATTGCATTTTAATTTTAAAATGTAAAAATCATATAGGAGATTAATATATGGATAATGTAATGAAAATGGTCGGCGACTTTGTCGGTGGCTTACATCACATCTTTGTCGGTCTATTAGGTCTTGGAATCGTAGCAGGTTTACTGTTCGGTGACGTGGCGATGATTGGCGGAGTTGTGGACAACATCACAGCATTAGTATCAAGTTTGGGTAATAACGGATTAGTTGGACTAATCGTTGCTATTATCGTAATTCATTTGTTGGGAGTAGACGGCAAAAAGAAATAACTTAGATAATCATATATCTCAATATTTTGTAAGGGAAATATTATAGATATCGCACTAGGGAGGCTTGACCAAGTCTCCCTTTTACACAAAAATAATAATAGGAGAAATTATGTTAAATTTTAACAAGATTTTAGCAACAGTATTGCTTTTATCATCAACAACAGCATACGCAGGTTTCGAAGCAGGTGCAGATAGTGATTACCTTTTTAGAGGTGTTTCACAAACTGACGGCGGAGTATCTGCTTGGGCAGGCTATACACACGACTTCGGTAGTGGCTTTATGGCAGGTGCCTGGGTTGGTCAAGTTGACTTAGCAGACGGATCAGACTTAGAAACTGATTTATATGCTGGATGGTCAAATGGTGATTGGGCAGTAGGATACATTGACTATAGTTACAACGGTGATGCAGACTTAGACGGCAGTGAGTTCTTTATTAGTAAAGACGTGCTAGGCGTTTCAGTTGAGTATTACTTGGGTCAAGATGATTATACAGACTACTTAGAACTTGGACATTCTATAATGGGTGTTGATGTTTCTTATGGTATGTGGGAAGATGTAGGTGACAACCTTAAACTTTCTAAATCAATTGATTTGCCAATGGGATTAGCAGGCTCAGTGAGTTTTGTTAAGTTCGTGGCTGACGATGGAGCATTGTTAAAAGACGAAGACAGTTTCGTTTTTTCTGTTTCTAAATCATTCTAAAAAAGTAGAATTATCAGACAGGGTCGCTTGGCCCTGTCTTTGCCTATAAATAATAATATGAAGATTTACACATCAGGATGTAGTTTTACTCACAGCACAAATAGTTGGGCACATTGTGATGATGTAAGAAACTTAGCAACAGACCACCACCCGCATTTACAAGACGCAAGATTTATAGAAGAGAATAGTTACTATCCAGACAGACCAGCAACAGCAGAACAGTTTAGTAAGTTAGGCAAAAAAATTCCAAATGCAAAATACAAAAATCTCAGCAGTGGAGGTAGCAGTCCTGCATTCCAAGTAGAAAAATTTATACACTTTGTACAAACAAAAGGCAAGCCAGACGTTTGTCTTTTTCAAGTAAGTGGACTAACAAGAAAGGTTTGTGTGTTGCATAATAATTTATTTGCTGAAGAAATTAAAAACCAATCAGAAATATTTGGCAACAAAACTTATATACATTTTGGAATGTATCTCAACATAAAAGACTTTTATGATAATCTTTCCTCTAAAGAAATTAAAGGAGCAATGTTTAATTCAGTAAAAGATTTTTTAAAACTTACGCCTAACGAAGTGATCGATGAAAACTTGACAGCATTAAAACGATTAGTTATATTTTGTAAAGAGAATAATATTAAATTAGGAATGTTCGAAGGTTGGTCAGAAGGTGACTCAGGCGAAGGAGCAGATTGGGAACTTTCAGACTTTGCAAAAGAAACTAGAAAAGAAATACAGCAAAACTATATTACATTAGAAAGTATTATGGGATATGCTAAACGTAATTTACCACAGAATCAATGGTACGACTTGCCTACGTCTGACCATCCTAGTTCATTGGCACACTTGTTATTTTGGAACAGCCAGATATATCCTTGGATTATAAAAAAGGGTTATAAATAAGTTTTTAATTAATAGGAGAAAATAGATGCCTTTATTCAGTGTACCAAACGACGTAGAGTTTTCGAGACGTGTCGACAGACCAGACGGCACAGGGTTAGATTGGGTCGAAGAAGGATTTGCAGAAATTTTTGCAAATAGAAAAGTAATTATATTTGGATTACCAGGAGCATTTACACCTACCTGTTCAACAACGCACTTACCAGGATTTGAAGCATACGCAGAACAACTAAAAAAGGATTATGGCATTGATGACATTTATTGTGTTAGTGTAAATGATGCTTTTGTTATGCAGGCTTGGTTTGCTCAACAAAATATTAAACACGTTAAAAGTATTGCAGATGGTAACGGAGACTTCACTAGGAAATTAGGTCTTTTGGTGAGAAAAGAAAATATAAATTTTGGTATGAGAAGTTGGAGATACAGTATGTTAGTTGAAGACGGAGAGATTCAAGTAGCATTTATCGAAGACGGATTTCAAGATAATGCAGATGGCGATCCATTTGAAAAGAGCGATGTCGACACAATGAAGACTTGGCTCGCACAAATGCACGGAGATTCTGAAACAGCAGACGAGTAGGAATTATGCCTACTTGGAATGCTCCAAATCTAATTAAACAAAATATTGTAATAGGTTTACCTAGGACAGGAACAACAAGTTTATGTGCAGAGTTATCTATGCCTGGACACAAATTTGAAGTTGACCCTGTCTTAGAAAACTTTATAAATCCTCCTCATCACACAACAAAATATCTCACAACAGTTCTTTGGGATCATCAAGAACTTAATAAGCAACTGCAAACCACTGTGTTGGACGGAGACTTTAATTTACATTGGACTTGGAGATTGGATATGAGGGAATGGTTGCTCAGCGGATTGTGTTGTCAAAAGTTAGATGTTTGGGGATATCCTAGTCCCAAGTCTAACGCAAAACTAAAACCTTTTTTAGCAGAAGATGAAGATTTAGAATATTGGATACAACGTCTACATCAGCATAATCTATTACTTGCAGAATGGCACGGTCTTTACCCTCAAGTGTTTTTTAAACATTACCCGTTAGAGCATATGCAGTATGCTAGTGGCAAACAAATGCCAATGCATCTTAAAGAGCAACTAGTACTTAATCTACAAGATGTAGAAGAATGGTTTGAATATGTGTTTGTTAAAAGCGAAGCATACCAACAATATCTAGATGATTTAGAAACTTTTACTGATTGACAATCAAGATTATTTGTGTATAATATAAGCACTTGGTAAATATCTGATGTGGAGAGTGGTATGAAGAAATTTATGAAATGGTTAGAAACATTGCCTGGAGCAATCAAAGGGCCAGTGGGAGTACTATTTTTATTTACGATTTATTATCTATGTGCAACATTATTAGGTAGCACTCCTGTACAAGTATTGTTTATCACAATGTTGATGTTGTTTCTTACTCCTCAATCACAACGTAGTATAGAATCAATAGAGAAATGGTACAGAAACAAACACATAGATGCCTCGACTTATAAAGTAAAAGATTACTATTCAGAGGACGAAGACTTTGGAGGATTCTAAGAATATACTTTTCATTCACGGAGCAGGCAGTAATACAGTTGTGTATAATCATTTGCGTATGTGGTTACCTGCACACAATCCGTTTTTCTTAAATTATGATGTAGAAGAAAAAGTGGAAGATATTTTAGGCAGAGCGTCAAAAGAATTACAAGGCAAGCCAGTCACAGTTATAGGTCACAGTTATGGCGGACTATTAGGATTTTTGTTTGCTACAAAAAACAAACTTGTTGAAAAATTAGTAACAATAGGCACGCCTTGGCAAGGAGTTCCAATGAGCGACTTGTTAAAACTTACTGCTCATAGTAGAGTTTTTGATAACACAGAAACAACAAGCAAGTTCATAAAGTTTATAAACAGTAGAACATTTGACAAGCCACACCTAAATGTTATATGTGCTGGCAAAGGACACGTTGCGGCAGTACCAGGCGGAGCACCCAACGACGGAACAGTTCCACATTACAGTCAAATACAAGTACCCCAAGGTGTAAGTAAATGTACACAAGTCAGAATACCAAACAATCATTCAGATACTTTGCACACTATGAATTTAGTTAGTGCTATTTTAAGTTTTGTATTTGAAGATGATTTTAGATTAGCAACATATAAAGACAAGTTAAATGAATACAGCAATAGACCTTATTAACAAAGAAATAGAAAGTTTAGAAAACAAGATTGCACAGATTAGACATCACGCAAATTTTGTAGGAGGCTTAGACAGTTGCGATTACGAAGCAATAGGATATAGCAACACTAAGTTAGACGAAGCAAAACAATTAGAAGAACAATTAGTAAAATTAAAACAGGATAAGAAAGAATTATTTTATTTTAAATAGGAAAGGTGGCTGAGCGGCTTAAAGCACTTCCCTGCTAAGGAAGAGTACGGGTTACTGTACCGAGGGTTCGAATCCCTCCCTTTCCGCCAATGTTTAGATTTTGCCCGAGTGGTGGAATTGGTAGACACAAGGGACTTAAAATCCCTCGATAGAAATATCGTGCCGGTTCAAGTCCGGCCTCGGGTACCAATTTAAGCGGATGTAGTATAACGGCTATTATGAGACCTTGCCAAGGTTTAGATCCGAGTTCGATTCTCGGCATCCGCTCCAGTTATAGCAGTGGCATATTTAAAATAAGATAACTATATGTAATGAAATCAATTTTAGGAATAACAGTTTTTTTGATAGGGTGCATAGGGTTAAGTAGATACTTGCCCTTCCTAGATAGTGGTATGTATAACTTTACACCTTTATTGGCTACGGCAGTATTACTTCCAAGTATTACTACTAATAAAGGTTGGTTAATTGCACCCACACTGATTTATTTTGTCACTGGTATCTTTATGCCAGACTGGACCTTACAATCAGCACTAATGCCTATGTTAATCATATCACTATCTCCTTACGTTGCAAAACTGTTTGGCAATGCATTTTCAGGCGGACTTGCTAGTTGGTTACTGTGGCATATCACTGTAAACTTTGGTTTAATGTATCCTCCCTTTAGTGCCGAAGCACTTGCTTTTGACTTACGTTTACTAGGTAGCACTATGCTTTATATTGCTTTGTATACCGCAGTACAACAAGGATCTCAAAAGATTCAAGAAATTAAACATAAGTTTATCTGAACCCCCGAATAGACTAAATACAGTTGTAACAAAAAACACAATACACTAGTTACACTCACACCAAACACATCTTATAAAGCCTTATCATAGGCACAGTTTACTATTGAAATAGGAATTACAAATGGCAGATATCAAAAACTATGGAATTAAAGGCGTTGGTGCAAATATCCAATTGGGTAAAGCAGGTAACACCATCGAATCAAGTAGCGGTAACATTATTCTAAAACAGGACGATGGATCACTTGCTACTATCTCTGGTGCTAACGGAACAGCATCGAGTCACTTCGTTACTAAGGCACAATTAGACGCACTAGATGCCGAAACAGGAACAGGTTTTGCTATTGAACTGGGGGACATTGATACTTCTCCAGGCGATGGCGATTGGCACATCACTCCAGATAGAGGAGATTATGCAGGAAACACCAGTGTACTTAGACAGGGTGCAGTTACATCATTTGGTAACGACACTAAAATATCAACTGCCATTGATAAATTAAATGAAGCAACATTAAACGTATATAATAATACTTTTGTAAGAGATGTTTCATTTACAACAGATGTTAGCCAAGGTGGTAATCCACTTACTGCTACATTGACAATTTCCGCAACAGGAAATCCAAACAGATACGATATTACTTGGGGCGACGGTGATACAACAACCGCAACTTCAGACAGTACTCCAAGTCATACTTATACCGATAATACTAACTCACCATTTAATGTAACAGTTAGAGCATACAACAATGCAGGTGCTGGAGAAGGCTCAGAAGCCTCTCATACTGAAACAAATTTTATAACATTATATACTGCAACACCAGTTGCAGACTTTGAACTATATACAGCATCAAGTGGTGGTTCTGCTTTAACAGGAAATGATAGACACATTAGAGCAGGCGAAACAATTTATTTAGAAAACACAACTACCAACTCAGGCAGTTCGACAAATGCTTTTGAAATTAACTGGGGCGATGGTAGTGCAAACAGTTCTGTATCAGCAGGAGCGGCTGGCGATGTGGGCCAAGCAAGATTAAGTCATACTTATACAGCAGATAGTGGTAGCAGTATGCACACAATCACAATGCAGTTGACTTCTCACAGTTCAGCAAGTCCAACAGATGTACCTGATACTACAACTGATTCATTAAAAGTTTATGATGCCAGTATTGCAAACCCAACAGGAACACTAACAGGTAAAACTATTAGTTTCGGAGAAAGCAGTACAGGTACAAGTCCAAGACTAGCATCTGGTTATACTGACAACAGTTCAGAAGATAGTGTTAGTGTTGGATCAAGTGTTACAAGAATTACAGCCGCAAGTGCAGGCTCAACAACAACCACAACAGCAATGGGTTCATATGTATTTGATGCAAACTCAGGCACAGTTGTTGCTACTATTGATGGCTCAGCCGCAGGTAGTAGAGCATTAACAACAGGTGACGACAGTGGAACATATACTTCATTAGTTATTAACGAAGAAGCAGATGGTCAATTCTTAAGTGCAACAGGAACAGCATTAAGTTTTTCAAACTCAATTTATGCTCCTAACTTGAAGAAATTCTACAAAGCACAAATTAGCAAAACTACATCAGAACTAGGAAAAGGTTCGCACAGTTTCAAACTAGGCGATGACAGTGGTGATACTAACGTTCTTTCATTTGTAATGGACGATGTTACTAGCACACCAACTGTAGATATGAGTAGTGCCAGTGTTGCTCAAGCAAGTGCAGGTACATTAGTTTATGTTTCAGGTGTTCCTTATTACACTAACAATGCTACACTAACACTAAGTGGTGTTGCAGTTTACGATTGGATAGGTCAAACATATAGAAATGATAGTACACCTTTTGATGTTGTAAACGGTACAAATTTTGAAAGCACCTCAGGTTCAGCAATAGGCAGTAACGGATATAGTTATGCAGATATAGATGGAGCAAGTACATTTTTAAGTGGCGGTATTCCAGTTGCTGAAACAGGTAAAACAAGTGGTTCAGCATACACGTTAGGCGATGTTACAGTTAATGTTAACGGTGGCGGAACAGGAGTTGAGCAACTTAGAGCAAAAATGGACAACGTTAATGGTACTGGTTCATACACAGAATATACAGGTGTTAAAATACAAGCATTAAACAGTAACTCAAACGTTGTTGAAAATGCAATACCAGTAAGTGATAGTTTAGGTGCTACATTTGATGACGATGCTATCAGGGTAACAGGATTTAGCGGTTCTGGTGATAATCCAACAATAGCAGGTTCAACTAACTTCTATACAGCAAATGGCTGGAGCGGTTCAGAAACTATTGCAGGTACTAGCGAAGCAGTTATTCGATGGGGTACGTTACAGCACTTTGATACAGATTTAAGTTCAGGTTATTTACCAGTAGGTCCAGACTTGAACACAGGCAGAAGTGGAGCACAATACTTTACTTTTGCATTTAGAAGAACAGCAATGGCTAACTTCACAGTGACACTCACAGGAACAATTAGTGGAATGTTTATAGCGGCACCAGGCACAGACATTGATGATGCAAGTACTATTAATGGATGGTTGGACTGCGGCATAACATATGCAGGTGCAGGTACACCAGGTGCTGATACAGGCAATGGTGGTAACGGTTCAAATGGTTGTGCATTTACTTCTGGAGACAGAATTGTAGATGGAACAGCAATGAGCAATGACAGTTTCACATTTACACTCGGTGACCAAAATGGTACAGGAGCAACAGGTAATAACATACTTGTAAGAATAAAGTTAGAGGACGGTGATTCTTTAACAGCAATTAGTATAGCATAATAGGAATAGAAAATGGCAATAAGTGACTCACAAAAAGTTGACCTACTATGGAAAAAGGTAGGTTTTGCAAAAGCAAAAACAGATACGAACTCAAACAAGTTTGCTCCCAACGAAGCAACCGCTTCTAAGGCAAAGATATCTGCTAGTCAGATACTACAACAAAGTAGTTCTATACCTGGCACACAACCATCATCGAATACAAGTATTGTAGAAGTTTATAGTGATGCTATAGGTAATACATTACTTACTACTGAAGATACCACCGCAACAGATAATAGAACTTGGACAACAGGAGTCACAAATTGGGTAGATCCAAGTTTTGGTGCAACATATCAGTTAAAAGTATATGCGGCGGCTAGTGGAACTGCAAACCCTCAAACAAATGGAACACAGTTGTTCGAAACAGGTTCAGGTAATGATGACCAATGGTACTTTGATTATGACGCAGGCATTCTTAACTTTATTGGTACTAACTTGCCTTCAGCAATTGGCACAGCAACAGCAAATGTAATTTACGTTGCAGGTGCTAAGTATGTTGGAGCATTTGGAGTAGGCGGTTTAGATACTAGTACTACCTACAAGAAAGCCAACTTAGCGGCAGTATATTCCGACAGCAATATCAAAGACGGCGACTTAATTAAAGTTGACGACAACGGCGATGGCGAATATGCTTTTTATATGGCTAATCAAGACAATCCAACTCTAATTGGTCATCTAATATTAATAGGCACACAAGATAGTGCAGGCACAGATGCAGGTACTATGAGAGCAAACGTTTCATACAGTGATACAGGAACAACTGTAATAGGTAACGTTAGTTCGGGTGTTAGCGGACATAAAACTATAGTTGAAGTTACTCAAGCATTTGATGGCGATACTACTTTAAGAGTAGGCGATGCCGGTGATGCAGATAGACTTATGCCAGATGCAGAAGTAGACTTATCAGAAGTAGGAACTTATGTAGCAGTTAGCAACTATGTATATGGTGCGGCGGCAGACACTAATGTTAATATAACTATTGCAAGTTCTACAGGATCACAAGGTACTGCTATAGTAACTGTAACAAAAGCATAATAATACTTGACATTCAAGAAAATTCTTTTATAATAGTGCTGAATAATAAATATCAGTATGACTAAAAGTAAAACTCAAATGACTAAAGCAGAACTTATCGATACTTTGAAAAAAGCAGAAGAAAAGATTTTGTTCTTAGAAACAATTAATAAAAGCCTAGAAGAAGAACGTGTTAGTATGGCGGCAAAACTTTTAGACGATGATGAAAACAATCTTGTCGATGTGCTAAAGAACAAAGTAAAAGCACTTGAAGAAGAACTATCTAAAAAATAATGGCAATAAAAGTATTTGTGTACGGCACATTAAAAAGGGGAGGCTCTATTAGAGGAGTACAAGAAAACGACCCTGATAAAAAGTTTATTGGTATGGCTGTTACTGCTCAAGACAAATATAGTATGATGGATATGGGTTCCTTTCCAGCACTACTGTTCAATGGCGAACACAAAGTTAGCGGTGAAGTTTTCGAAGTTACTCCTAAAGGTTTAGACGACTTTGATACTATAGAAGGATATCCAGATTTCTATAACAGGGCATTGATAGATGTCGAAGGAGAAGGTAAATGTTTTGTTTACTATATTCCATTGTTTGTAGAAGATCCAAAAACAGGCGAGAGAGTAGATAATTTAAAACAGCACGGCTGGGATATGAATCCAGTCAACGAACAAAGTCCGCACATTTCATTATCGGCAAATACATTAACATATAACGATCCATTTAACGACACATACTTACAGGACTATGACTATGAATCCGACAGCGAAGAAGACATTTAAAACTAAAATTCTTAAATATAACAGAAACCCTAAATTAACACCTTGGTTTGAAAAACGATTAGATTCAGCCATTGGAAATATGTATAGAGACCTTGACCAACTCAATATGGTTAACGAACAACTGACTTTAGACTTAGTTGAATACAGACAAAAGTATAACAAGCATACAGTATGTATTGGAATGAGTGGTGGCATAGATAGTGCCTTAACTGCCGCACTATTTAAAAAAGCAGGTTACAGAGTCATAGGTGTTACAATGCCTATATATCAAATACAATCAGAAACAGACAGAGGCGTAGAAGCCTGTAAAGCATTAGGTTTAGACCATAGACACATTGATTTATCAGATGCCTATAATGCCGTAGTTGATGCAGAAGCAAAATTAGATGCAAGTATTTTAAGAAGTTGCAGACACGGTAAAATCAAGAAAGGCAATATCAAAGCAAGACTTAGAATGATAACACTTTATAACTTAGCAAGTGCAAGTGAAGGATTTGTTGGAAGTACGGATAACTTCAGTGAACTAGCCGCAGGGTTTTGGACACTACACGGAGACGTAGGTGATGTTGCACCGATACAAAGTCTTTGGAAAAGTTGGGAAGTACCTGCACTAGCAGAATTGAATGCTGTACCGCAATCAATTATTTCAGCAGTTCCTACAGATGGACTTGGCGTTAGCACTTCAGATGAAGACCAATTTGGTTTTAGTTATTTGGAGTTTGATTTAGCATTAAATGAAATGATAATGCACCAAACATCAGACACAAATAAATTCGAAGGTAAGTTAAGTGAACAAGATGTTAGTATTTGCTTAAACGTTGCAAAACGTGTATCAGGTACAGCATATAAAAGATTCAATCCTTTAAATCTTAATCATCCTTTGGATCATATGAGATTTAAAAGACTGGAAGGATTTGACTCACAATTTTGATAGTTTATAAAAATGTTTGTTAAATAAAACACAATGGAGAATATATATGTTTAATTGGATTAAAAATTTATTTGGGATTTCCGACGCACCTGCTCCGGCACCAGCACCTGCTCCTAAAAAAGCACCTGCAAAGCCTAAAGCAAAAGCACCTGCTAAAGTAAACCTTGCTTCTAAAACCAAAAAGGAATTAGAAGATTATGGTAAAGCAAACTTTGGTGTTGATATAGATTTGCGTAAAAAGAAATCTGACCTTATAAAGCAATTACAAGACTTAGAAAAGAAGAAGTAAAAACATCTTCTAGGTAAATATTAAGATGCATAATATTTACTTATTTCAACCTAATTTTAAAATTGGGGCAGGAAATTTCTTAGGCTACTGGCTTCCATACAGCATAGGCTGTTTATGGAGTTATGCAAGGCAATCATCTATCGTTAAAGAAAACTATGTTGTAAAAGACATAATTTTTAAACGAGAAGACCCTGACAAACTGATGGCACGACTAGATAATCCTAGTGTCTGTGCCTTTAGTTGTTATATGTGGAATTGGGAATATACCAAACACATAGCACAAAGAATCAAAGAAGAATATCCAGACTGTATAATATTGTTTGGAGGCCCTCAAATTACAGATAGACCTGAGGAAGAAAAATTCTTTGAAAAACACCCATACGTCGATACAATCAGTTTAGCAGAAGGCGAAGAAGCATTTACCAAAATGCTAGAATCCAAAGTAGCAGGCGAACCTCTAGATAAAATATATGAGTTACCAAGACTAGTTGACTTGGATATACCTTCACCTTATCTTGACGGAACCTTTGATAAAATTATCGCAGACAATCCAGATGTAGTATGGAACGGAACCTTAGAAACAAATAGAGGTTGTCCGTTTGCTTGTACATTCTGTGATTGGGGCAGTTTAACATATGCAAAGATTAAAAAGTTTCCTGAAGTAAAAGTTATGCAAGAAATTCTTTGGATGGCAGAAAACAAAATAGATTATTTAACTATTGCTGATGCCAACTTTGGAGTATTCAAAGATAGAGATTTGCAGTTTACAGAAAGACTTGTAGAGTTGCAAAAAGAATATGGATACCCTAAAACACTTGATGCAACTTGGTACAAAAATAGTAGTGAAGATGTTTTAAAGATTGTTAAGAAATTTATTAACAGTGGATTAAACAGAGGTATTACTCTGAGTGTGCAAAGTATGGATATGGACGTACTCGAAGAAATACAACGCAGAAATATGGAGTTCAGTAACTTAAAAGAAATATTTGATATCTGCAACAAAGAACAAATACCTAGTTATACAGAACTCATATTAGGCTTGCCACAGGAAACATTTGAGAGTTGGTGCAAAGGTTTATGTGATGTAATTGAAATGGGACAACACAATGCCATTGAAAGTTGGTTAGCACAGTTGTTAGAAAATGCTCATATGAATACTCCAGAACAACACTCTGAACACGAATACGACATAATCAACGTTAAGAGTTATGTTAGTAGTGCAGGAGAGGAAGATAACATCGAAGAAACAGTTGATTTAATACGAGGCACAAAATATATGCCACGTGATAAGTTTATAGACAGTTGGTTGTACAGTTGGATGATTAACAACTTTCATAACTATGGTTGGACACAAATGCTGTCAAGGTTTGTACACAAGTACTGTAATGTGTCGTATTTAGACTTCTACAACGCCCTGTGGGACAGTATACAAAGCGATAAAGGATTTGTTAACTCAGAGTTTAACTCAGCAAAAGATTACCTTAGTAGGTACTTAGAAACCGGCGAAGCAGATGGATTTAATGGACACACTTTGATGTGGGACGCCCAGAAAGATTTTCATATTAATAGACAGCAAGTATTAGATTTTATTAAGTCTAATGTTGTAAACACTTATGGCATAGATGAGGATATTTTCAAAGAGTTACATCAATGGCAGGAAGATTTTGTAACATCATATGAATTTGATTATCCTAAAAAAGTAGAACAAAATTATAATTTTCATCAGTATATTACGGATCAAGATTGTAAGGAACTTGTTAAACACAACAAACAAATAACTGTAAACTTAGTAGATAAATTTACAGATGCAGAAGATTATCTTAACAGAATGTATTACAAGAGGCGCCAAGGCTGGGGGAAGATTAGAGTTGAAACAGAATGAATTTAACTTATTAAAGTCTGGACGTGACCCTGAAAATTCTTTTTTAAAAGGCAAACGATTTAATGTAACTAACACTCCTCGAGTAGCAAATCTAAAAAAACAATACTATTCGATAATCTCACAATACTTAAAAGAGCAAAATTTTGAATTTAATGTTGTTGCAGACTTAGGCTGTGGGTTACCTTTTGCTACCTTGCCTTTTGCTCAGCAGGATAACAAAACACTATGTTGCATAGACGGGTATAACGAAAACTATGAAAGATATTATTTTTCAAAGCAGGAATTAGATAATTTTTTTGCAGTACAATCAGGCGATGTAACATTTTATAACTTAGATTCTAATTTTAAAATTCCTAAAGTAGATGTATGGATATCAATTATGGCTGTGGGTAAAATGATAGATCCTAAATTACATTACAAAACAATAAAAGACAATAGTAACGAAGATGCTAAAATATTTTTTGTTGTGTATAAAGATAATTGGTATGATAGTATTACTATAGAAAATGTAATTGCCGATTCATCAAACTGCGAAGAAATGCGTCTTACTTCAAATGTAGCATCTGGAGAAGTTGTTTTAGCAGAAGTTAAACTTACCGATAATCATCTAAATGTATAATACCTTCATCGTATATACCTTTACCAAATTCTATCTTTTTCTTTTTCTTTTTCTTACCTGATTTTTTAACTGGACTGTATCCATACATACCTAAAAAGTAGTTTGGACTTCTGTCTTCGTGTGGCATAGGCGGAATGCTTTTGCTGGAATCAGTAGGGCCACTGTCGGCGTTTCCGCCATCTGCAGAACCAGTCGACCCTCCTGAACTTGTGCCGGCACCTGCTGGTCCGGATACGTTTGCTGTACCGGCGTTAAGTTTCTTCTTTTCGAATAAATCGATATCCTTCATAACTATGCTGATAAAGTTGGGAAGTCAGGGTGGTTAGGAGCAACTGCAGAAACATCTGCTTTGCTATCACTAACACTTTCTAACGTCCTAGAATCATAGTCGTATGCTTTCCAAATAGTGTTGTCTGATACTTTTTCAAAGTATTGTACAACTCTGTCTGTACCACTTACGTCTACTAAATCTATGTAAAAACAATCGTAAGCATCTGCGTCGACGTGATGCTCTGGTGCCGCTTGTACATAACTTTTCTCTGCTGGTAAGATACTAGTATCAACACCTGCATTTGTCATATCAGTTACTAATTTATCTTTAGTATCCAATCCTGCGTAATAATGACTCATTATTAAATCTCCAAATTAATTTGTAATAGTATTTATCACTTTGGAAGTTGCTCTCCGTTTTCATCCATATTTCCAAGGTATTCGTGATACTTGCCCATACTGTGGTCAGCAAATCCATCTACTAGGTTGAAACTTTTTATAGCCTCCCAATTACCTCGGCATTTGTCTTTGAATCTTTGCCAGTATGTTGCTTTTCTTATGTTACCATAAGTGTTAATGTATCGTAATACTCCTCCGTGTTTGAAAATTAAATTAAAGAATGTTGGTGGAACAACTGTTACTAAATCGTTGTTGTTTCTGTATCTGTAATAAGGAAAATCAATCAATTTAAGGAAATCTCTAGTTCCTACTCTTGGTTGTCCAAATGTATGACATCCACCATCAGGTTTTAATTCTACAGCAACCAATAGTGCCATAGCACCACCTAAACTGTGTCCTACAACCCATAGTGTTTTCTTTCCGCTCTTGTTATGCTTTGCAAGTGCTTCTTTAATTCCAGGGATTACTTTATTATATTCTGCATAAAACCCTCTGTGTACTCTACCTTGTACGTGATGCTTTACTGGAAACGTTTTTAAGTCTGCCGCAATATCATTCAATTGCGTAGGCTCTGTTCCCCTACAAGCAACCAGTACATCATCTTTGTCACTAAGCACATACGCCTGTGCCCCTTCTACGTCGATGAATGTTGGTGGTAATGGTTTATTTAAAAACTTCTTAAGAGGATCTAAATCCTTTATTCCAGGTCTTGCTTTTAACAAGTCCTTTGGTTCACAGTATGCCTGATGAGCCAGCATACTTAATAACATACCGCGTTCGCGATAGTTCATATCTTTTATTGCCATTTCTGTTACTCCTGTATTGTATGTATGATATAAAATACTCTTACCTACGTAGTATTTATTGAAATTTAGATAAATATTAATGTACAAACACAGCAGTAGCAACAAAATAATTCTATATAGGAAATGAAATGGCGAACATAAAACAATTCGGAATCAAAGGTATAGGTTCCACAGTACAATTTGGTAAAGGCGGAAACAAGTTAATTAGTGATGCAGGCGTTTTAAAGGCGACAGAAGCCGATGGCTCTACATTAGCCAAAGTTAAAGGAGCAGATGGTACTGCTTCAGATGAATTTGTTACCAAATCGCAGTTAGAATCTACGTTTGTAGAATTTACTCAATATATTAATACTTCTGTATCATATACAGACGGTACAGTTAATTTGGGTAATATCACAGGTAATACTGCTGTATTAAGTGTTGCAGTAACAGTTCCATCAGGATGGACAGACGGAACTCCAACAATCACAGTAGGCGATTCAGGAGATGCAGATAGATTTATTAGAGCAACAGATGTTGACTTAACAGATGCAGTACAATTTCAATCAGACGATATGCACGTCTATAGTGCAAATACTACACTAACAGCCACAGTAAGTGCCGGCGGAGCAAGTGCCGGAACAGCAACAATTTTAGTTGAAATGGTTGCAGAATCATTAATACCGTTGAATTACGGTGACGTTAGTTAAGGAGTTATAAATGGCAGATATTAATCAGTTTGGATTAGTAGGATTAAGTGGAGATGTCCAGTTAGGAAAGTCTGGAGTACGAATTCTAGACGACAATGCCAATAGTATTTTTAAAGCAAGAAATTCCAGCAACAATGCAATGGTTAAAATGAAAGGAGCCGCCGCAACAGCGAGTGACGAATTCATTGTTAAGGCTCAGTTGCCAAGTGCTGATACTCAATTAGGCTTTGCAAGAAAAACTATTAACTTTGATGATGGTACAGTTACAATAGCAACTATACCGGCAAACTGTGCAATTACACAGGTGGATATTATTGTAGGTTCAGGCTGGAGCGATGCAGACTCAACAACTCAAATCACAGTTGGTGATACAGATGATGCTGAGCAATACTTCAATGATGCTGTAGATTTTACAACAGCAGGTACATACAGAAGTACATACAAAGAAGCATATACAAGTGGTACCACATTAAGTGCAACAGTAACTCAAGGTAATGCAACGGCAGGAACTGCCACAGTACTTGTTAAATTGAAACATAGAACAATTCAAACAAGGGCCGCAAACGCACCAACTGATTACGGTAGCCTTTCGTAATAATTAATTTACTTAATAAGAAAAAAGGAGCATTTTACTGCTCCTTTTTTTGTAAGGGATTCCGCACCAGGTTACATAATAGGTTGCATTGCGATATACATAAACCAAACAGTAAATCCTATCATACTGAATGTTGCAATATCTTCGCAAGTTTGACCATCTGGACAGTAGTTGTTTTTGAAATTAACAACCACCTCAGATGCCTTTTGAAAAACTGATTTGTAATCACTTTCTGTGATTATAGACATTTTAATTCTCCTTGAGTCTAAATAAGTTAGCACTCCTCGTTCACATATCCTTACAGACTATGCTCAACTGAAAAAGTTCCTAAACTTTTTATAGGTTCGAAATTTCGACACCTAACAACAGTTGTTGTGGAAGAGAGTAGTAAATCTTCCACCTATATTTATATACGTTGTTAATAAACTAGGGTTAAACGTGGCTATTTTGAGTTTAAAGTTTTTTGACCGTGAGCAAAGGCTCTATTAATTAAATTTGTTAATGGATACAAAAATACTTTTGGGTCGTGCATCATTTCAAAGTTTTTAATTGTTCCTTCTTTAATTGGTTTAACTCTTACCGGATCTTTTTTGATTATGGCTCCTATTTGAGGTGCAAGTTCTTTGCCAAGTCTATATTGTAAATCAGGCAAGTAACCCTCATCGCCTTTTTCTACCACATAGTCAAACGCAATCTGTTCTAATTGTTCATAATCAATGTACTCATCGAACATATAAAAACCAAGATTTTTTAAATATTGCATACTAGCATAGTCGCATAATATAATTGACGGGTGTGCTTGGATAAACCCGCAGTATGTTTTTTCTGTTACAAAACCACCAGGCACTATTGCTCTTAAGTATTTGTCGCAGTAATTGTCTGGTATAAATCTTGGATCATCTATATTTTGTGGAGTATATAAAAAACTTTCAAACACAATTCTATATTTAAAATTTTTAACCAAGTCCGACATAGGACGTTGTATGTCATTGTTTGTTATATACATTTGATCAGTTTCGCCTAAGTCTAAATTTCTAGGCAAGTCACATTTTTCTACTAGCCATTTCCAATTGCTATCATAGTTTTCAGGCGACTTTAACCTATCGGATCTACTTTCTAAATAACTATAATCACAATCAGGATATTCAAATATACCAGACTCTAACAATGCTCTAAGTCCTGCACTTCTCCAAGTTCGAAATCTTCCATTCAGCGACATTGCTTGTCGCTGTTTATTTGTCCTAAAAAACTTATCTATATATTCTTGGTTAGACAAGTTCATTAGTTCTTCTGCATCAGGAAAAAATCCTTTATACCTTCTATGATTATTAACATAATATGCTTCTAGTAAAAACAAATCAAAATGAAATATTTTAACATTTAATGTTTTGTTTAGTTTTCTATTATACTCTTTGTTGTTTGAATTAAGTATAAAATAGATATTTTCGGTGTCTATACTGTTGAAAAATTTTACCAGTTCATCTCTATAAGATGCAAATTGTTGCGATACACTAGACTTATTGTGGTCTCTGATTATTTTTCCTGTAACACTTCCAAACCCAATTTGACTTTCACTTATAGTTTCGTTTATTATGACTGTGTCGTAAGCCGCACATAATGTTTGTATGATTTGTCTCCTGTTAGCCAACCAAATTATATCGTGTATGCAAACTGTACATATTTTAAAAGATTGGTTTACAACATTCCAATACCAACTATTTCTTTTGCTGAAACTCGATATAAAGTTTGGATCAGATATTGTTATGCCATAGTTTATAGTGTACACAGGTCTAGCAAACAAGTTGTTTGCATTTGCTTCTTCTATTGGACCTCTAGTATCATACGGCTCATTGATTAAGTTGTCAGTTTTAGAGTTGTTACTAGCATCTCTGTAAATTGTCTGAATTAAGTCGTCTTTATCACCTTCACCGAATGAAGTAATGGATATTTTCATACACATATTTATTGACACTGATACCATAATCGTGTATAATATGATTATATTTTGAAAGGTAGGTAGTATGGCAATTCACGCAATGGTAGACATCGAAACATTAGGCACTAAAGAAGATGCGGTTATATTAACTGTGGGCGGATGTAAATTTGACCCTTACACTGACAAAGAACCTTATGATAGATTTCTAATGGCTATTGATATTGATGAGCAAACTGCTAAAGGCAGAGTTGTCGATGAAGGCACATTAGAATGGTGGGGAACTCAGCCTAAAGAGATTCAGGAAGAAGCATTCAGTGAAGAAGGCAGAGTAAGTGTTGAAGAATTTTGTACTGCATTTACCAAGTGGTTAGTTGGGTGTGATAAGAAGTGGGCACAAGGTCCTAGATTCGATTACGGTATACTTGAACACTTTTATGCACAGTTTGGTTACCATAAGAATTGGTTTTACTGGCAAGAACAAGATGCTAGAACATTGTTTGGCTTAGTGCCAGGAGATCCTAGAAAAAATTTAGAAGGTGTACAAGAAGGGCACCACTCAGCAGTAGAAGATGCGGTTGTACAAGCCAAGGCAGTACAGAAGTGTTTCAAACATTTCAACATAAACGAATGGTAAACTATAAATATATTTGGAGATAACTTATGAATTTTGTACCTTATGTAGTAGAGAAAGTAGCAGGCGGAGAACGTAGTTACGATATCTACAGCAGACTATTAAAAGAGAGAATTGTGTTTCTTAACGGCGAAGTAAATGATCCAGTATCCAATAGCATCTGTGCTCAGTTACTTTTCTTAGAAGCAGAAGATCCAAGTGCAGACATTAGTTTTTATATTAATAGTCCAGGCGGAACCGTAACAAGTGGTATGGCAATGTATGACACTATGCAATACATTAAGCCAGATGTTTCGACTATTGTAATGGGACAAGCGGCATCAATGGGAAGTTTACTTGCCCAAGCAGGTGCGGCAGGAAAAAGATTCTTATTGCCAAGAAGCAGAACAATGATACACCAACCATTAGGTGGAGCAAGTGGACAGGCAAGCGATATTCAAATTCGTGCAAACGAGATTATGCGTATGAAAAAAGAACTTACTGAAATTTATGTTCACCACAATAGTAAAGGTAAAACATACGATGAGTTTGAAGCGGCTATGGATCGTGATAACTTTATGACGGCTGAAGAGGCTCTGGCATTTGGACTGGCAGATGAGATAATCGATAAACGTCCAGATGAAGATTCCTAAGTTATTATCACCGGATCAATGCGAAAACTTATTAGAAAAATATAAACAGTTTCCTAATCAAGTTTATCATACTACCCAACCAACATTCAGGTTTAAGCCTAGTGCTATAGGTCATTTCTTAGTATGCGAAATGAGTTTAAACGAATGTGTAGGTCTTTGGGGAGAAGTGCAAAAGAATATGCCTTGGCCCTCAGAACTTATTACTGCTCGTATACTGTTTTATAAAAAAGGGTGTGGCATAAACCCACACAAAGATTCAAGTTATGGAGACCAAGACTCCAACCACAGTATAATTGTACAGTTAAATAATCCGGAAAACTACAAAGGCGGAACACCCTATTTAGAAGACGATCCTATACAGTTAGAACAAGGCGATGCTGTAGTTTATAATTACAACAGAAAGCATAGTGTTACCACTGTGGAACAAGGTCACAGATTTGTTCTGAATCTTAGAGTAAGGCGAACTTAATCTATTAAATACTAGTATGCACGTTACAACATTAACTTTCGAGCAAATTAAAGAAATTTGGGAGAAGGAGTTATGGCCTAACAGAGAAAGTCCTATAGAAACTCATAGTGCAATGACTTGGCCCTTAACTAGTACTATACCGTACGATATGGAAATATTCGAGTATGTGCCTGTATTTTTTGGTATAGAGTTAGATAATAAAATTGTAGGCGTAAACAGTGGACACAGAACAGAAGACAAAGGTTATAGAAGTAGAGGACTGTGGGTTCACCCAGAATATAGAAAACAAGGCGTAGGCAGTTTACTCTTAAAGATATTATGCGAAGAAGCATACAATAGAGATTGCGAATGGATTTGGAGTATTCCTAGAAAGAGTGCATTGAACACTTACAAGAAGGCAGGCTTTAGAACAGTTGGAGACTTTTTTGATGAAGGTATGGAATATGGTCCTAACATTTATGTATATAAGGATTTAGATTGAACAATATTTTGAAAGGTGGGTACGCAATAGATGACCAATTAACAAAGTCATTTATTAATACACTACTATACAAAACAGATATAGATGAGTTTTCGTCACACGATGGTATGACGGAATTACATCAAACGTTTCCTGAAAAAATGCGTGAATGGATTACAAGTTCAGAACTTAATAAAGTAGAAGGATTAAACCACTTTAAATATTCAACTGTAACAAACGGTACCAGTGAAGCATTTATAATGTTCTTTTTGAGATATATGAATTTTGTAGACAGATTTGTATTTTTTAAAGGAGACTTTATTATGCACAAGGTTGCAAGTAATGTATCCGGACTAAATTGGGATTGGATTGAATCTGCAGATGAATTAGATAAAGGTGATGCACTAATAGTTAGTTGTCCGTTCAGCGACTTTGGACAGGAGCATCCTGAGATGTTACCAGCACTTGATATTTGTGACTTGTTGGATATACCAGTGTTAATAGATATGGCATACTTTGGTATGTGTGATAATTTACATATAGATTTAAATAGAAAATGTATTAAAGATGTTACTTTTAGTTTGGGTAAAACATTCCCAATTATAAACTTTAGAGCAGGTGTTAGATACACCAAAGACGAAATAGACGATCCTGTTGTGTTTGCTAACCAACACGGCATTGTAAACACATTTGGGGCATATGTGGGGTCAAAATTGGTTGAACACTTTAGTCCAGACTACATTCCGAGTAAATACAGAAGTATAGCAAATACAGTCTGTGATAGGTTAAAAGTTGCCCCAACTAAGTGTGTAATTTTTGGATCATCAGACTTACAGGAGCATAAAGAATTTAATAGAGGCAATACATATACAAGAGTATGCCTCAGCAAATTAATTAGAGAGGAATATGATAAGTCCAATGGAACCTAAAGTATTTAAGCAGGAAGATTCAGTAATGATTACGCAACCTGCTGTGGATCATTTTCTGCAGATACTTGATGACGAAACTAACACCGTTAGGCTTATGCTAGTTGAAGATGGATGCTCTGGATACAAATACGAATTTATCAAAGAGCAATTCGTTGCTCCTAGCAATGGTGACCTAATTATTAAACTAGCAGATAGTAGATATTTAATTGTAGACGGAGACTTTAAGTCAATGATGTTAGGCACACACATTAAACTCGAAGACAATGGATTAAACAAAGAAATTATTTTGGAAAATCCAAATGTTGTAGGGCAATGTGGTTGTGGGGAGAGTGTGTTATTCAATGAAGTCTAAATACGAAATTAATTTTTGTTTTTTAAAATATCAATACAATGTTCATCATCCAGTACCCCAGCAATTTGAGACTATGGGATTTACTAAATTAAGTACTCATAACGATCAAGAACATAAAAATTGGTTTGGGTGTAATAGAAGTTTATTTTTAGCAACAGGAGAGGCTGGAGTAGAAAGTGAGATTACAGGCATTGGGTTTTTAAGTGAAAACATTGACCAAGAAGAAAAAATTACAGATTTAAATGGACTTGAAATAACTATATTAGGAGAACGAAAGTTAGAGAAGGTTGTACAAGAGAATTACTCCCAACCAATTACTTTAAACTTACAAAAGTCTAGTATTATAAACACTTATGGCATTGTATATGAATGTAAGAATTATCCAGCAACACTAGACTACTATAAAACTAATTGGAAATTTGAAGAAACTAGAAGCACAGACAAAACAGCAATATTGAGAAGTCCAAACAAAAAAAGTTTTATAAAGTTTGTTGCCAGTGATAAAAATTCCATAAGTACCGCTTATCTAGGAGTAGAAAATATTAGAGATTTAATTACTTCATATGTATTCAGAGACATAGAGTTTATTGACCCTGGTGTTAATTTTAATTTTAATTATGAACTAGATGAGAATATGACCGAGAGTGTTATTAACAATTACAAGTTAGCATTAGCCGGTTCAAGAAAAAATTATGTTTTAGAAAAAGCAATAGATAAAGCATTGCCAGGATTAAACTTTGTGTTTAGTGAAAGAAGAAGTTTTAATGATATATCGGACATTAACTATGATAAATTCAATTCCAAGTTTTCTTAAAGACGAATATTGTGTCGAAGATGTAGACACAATAGATAAACGAAAAGAAATATTTGATAAGATATGGGATAGTGGAAACAAGGTAATTATAGACGAGGAAAAATATGAAGATTTTAGAAAGTATCTATACAAAAATAACTATGTTCCACTTAAAGACTATGTCAATAGAAATAGAGAATATACTTTTGTTAACGATAATGTTTATTCTTTTGTTAAATTAAAATATGGAAAATAATGTACGATTTTAGTGAATATACAGATGACCAACTATTAGAAAAGAGGCAATCTCTTACTAAAAATTTAATGGGTCTTCCACCTGGATCTGGAATGGCAAACTCGATACAAAGTATGATTGAAATGATGGATATGGAATGGAGTGAAAGAATGATGAAATTCCGAGCCGGCAAAGCCGAAGATGAAGTATTAAACATTGGTGAGATATTTGATCCTAAAGATGAAGTCAATAAAAATAAAAAGGAGAAAAAATGATACCAATGCACAGTTCTTGCACCATAGACAAGCACTTTTCTATTGTAAAGTGTTTGCCTATCGAAGATGACATATACGAATTAATTACAACTAATTATAAGATTTCTATAAACTTAGCAACTATAGAAGATGGATTAGAATTAGAAAATGCTTACTTTGTGCATAATACAAATTTTCACAAACTAGTGTTCTTTGTAGAAAATGTACTACAAGACTCAGTTATGGTAAGTGTACCGCATATGGTACAATCACAATCTTTATGGGTTAATTTAATCAATCCAATTATACTTGTACCTGATTTCATAGACAGTCAGTTTACAGAAATTTTACATTCAAAATTCAATTCAATCACTCCTGGTAGTGTAATTGACCATATCACTTTAGTTGACATTTCACAAGATGTGCAGTATAATTATGTTGAGAGTGAATATAGATTGCCTGAACAAAAAGACTTATTGGGCGAGTTAAGTATTAACAACGAATGGTGGTGGCAACGAGATGATATATCTACATTCGATGGTGTAGCAAAAGATGAAGAAGATAGAAAAATTGCAAGGGAACACGGTATTAGTGAACAGGCTACTAAGCCTTGGAAAGAGATAGAACAAGCAATGTCTGAGACATTTTTACCACAGGAACAGAAACCAGAACAAGCAGAAATAGTAAACATTAAGGACATAAAGAAAAGTTGGAAACCAAAGATAATTTAAGTAGACCATTACTTACAGAAGAAGATGGTATCAATATGCTACTACACGACGTAGAGTTAGCACACAGCGAGTTTATAGAAACCGATGATGTTAAATTGTATAATCTACATTGTGCAGAATTAGATTTATTCGAACTGCCATTATTAGGCAAAGAAATGGATAAAGATTTATTCGACACACAACGACAACGAGATTGGTATATACCTAAACATTACAAAGAATTAGATATAGTCGATTATGTAGCAAAACTATGTCCCAACGATAAAACAAAACAACAAAGAGTTGCAGAAGAACTATATGAATATCAAGCCAGGAATTTGTTAGATATGTTGAGATGTTTGGTATATATTATAGACACTATGAGAAAACACAATATCGTTTGGGGTGTTGGTAGAGGAAGTAGTGTAGCAAGTTATGTGCTCTATTTATTGGGGGTTCATAAGGTCGATAGTGTTAAATACAATATAGACTTAAAGGAATTTTTTAAATGACAGTCAGACGAACAAGTAAAGGAAAAATAATTGACATTGATGCAATGATAAAATCTCAAGAAGATAATATTGCTGTGGGGAATATGAATGTTAATGCAAGAGGAGATAAACTAGGTCCAGGTGGTCAAGTGATTCAGACTGCCGAAGAAAGAGTAAGGGAACAGTATGAAAACAATCCTCCTGCACAAATTGTCGATGACGTAAGCCTAAAAGGTAATCAGCCTACAAAGATTGATTTTGACCCGGGTACAAGTAATCTAGACCCTACACCAAAGACAGCCAAAACTGCCCAAGCAGAACAAAGAGCAGTAGAAAGAAAACAAAAAGAAAAATCAATTAAACCAGATCCAATTGAAGAAACTTCTGCACCTCAGTATGCAGACAGAGACGAACCTACTACAACAATTGATACAACACCAAAAGCAGAAGGTCCTAAATTTAAAGAAGTAGAATTACCTAACGGTGATTTTGAAATGATACCAATAGATGAATGGGAAGATGACGAAACTTCAAGCAATTAATAATAAAATACTAGCAATAAAAGGAAAGTTCCACATTGAAAAAACAGAAAGTGGAATATATCTACCTGATATCAGTGATAAGGCTACAGGACTAGTTCCTAGATGGTTCCAAGTCTATAGTGTAGGCGAGGATATTGATTGGCTAAAACCAGGACAGTGGATTTATGTCGCATATGGTAGATGGAGCGAAGGATTTAAAGTCGATGGCATAGATGAAACTATTTGGCTAATCGATGATAAAGAATGTTTAGCAGTTAGTGATGAAGAACCTATTGGAGATTCATTGTTTAACGAAGATACTAGTAAAGTTAATCCAGGTTCTTTAAGTAGAGACCCAAATGCAATTTGGGACGATGGTTAATAGTAAAAATTTCGATAAAGACGCATTCAAAGAATCATTTGGCGATACAATACTTGCTACTATAATTAATTTTCCTCTTATACTTGCAATAAATTATATTAGCCTTGAAATATTTCAACTTAAGGCTTTAGCACTTTCTATCGTAAACACCAGTATATTATTCAGTATTGCAGTTACTAGAAAGTATTGTGTTAGAGTATATTTTAAAAAGAAAGAATTAAAAAAGAAAACTAAACTTAGGAGAGAAAGTGCCGTACATTGAAAAAACAGGAAACAAAGCAATTAAAGAACAACTTTGGCAATGGGAAGGCGTAATGCACGATCCAAACATAGATGGCTTTAATGGTTGGGGTTGTAAGAAAAAGATTTATGAAGTTTACTTTCAAGCCAAAGAGGCGTTAGCAAAAGCACCAACGTATGTCGATGAAGACAAATGGCTCAAAGAAGTAAAGAGTGAAAAATTTTACAAAGCACTCAAACGAGGTTGACTTTTATAGTATTTAATAGTACAATTACGAATGGATAAAATACACACAAAACAAGCAGATATGTTCGACGAATTTGAATTAGAAACTAAACCTAATAATAAACTTATTAAACAAAAGTTAGTATCTTATTACAATGAAGGCACACATATCAAAATTACAACAACATCTAGGACTTTTCAATCAGTAACAGGCAGTGAACAAAACTACACTGATGTTGAAGTATCTGAAATACTTCCTACAAATTTAAAGAAGGTTGAGGACATTCAATGAGAGATTTATGGGTAGAGAAATATAGACCTAACAACGTAAACGATTATGTTTTCAGAGATGAAGCACAAAAAGTTCAAGTAAGCAGTTGGATAGAAGAAGGTGCATTACCTCACTTGCTGTTCAGCGGAGCACCTGGGACTGGTAAAACAACTCTAGCAAAGGTATTGCTACACAGTTTGGGGGTAGACGGTAGCGACATTTTAGAGATAAATGCCAGTAATGAAAACGGCATAGATGTTATCAGAGATAAGATAACAAATTTTGTTAGTACAATGCCTTTTGGAGAATTCAAGTATGTGTTACTTGACGAGGCAGACTATATCAGTCCCAACGGGCAGGCGGCCCTACGTGGTGTAACAGAAATGTATTACACTACTGCAAGGTTTATTTTTACTTGTAACTATCCACAAAGAATTATTCCAGCACTACATAGTAGATGTCAAGGCTTCCATATTGAGAAGTTAGATATGACTGAGTTTACCTCAAGAGTAGCAACTATCTGTGTGCAAGAAGGAGTTGAAGTTGACTTAGAAACATTAGACACTTATGTAAATGCAACATATCCTGATATGAGAAAATGTATTAACTTGGTACAAATGAATAGTACAACAGGCAAACTAATTATGCCTGACCAAAGTGATACAGGGCAAAGCGACTGGCAGTTGCAAATGGTAGACTTATTTAAAGCAAAAGAATTCAAGAAAGCAAGAGAACTAATAGTCGGACAAGCAAGACCTGAAGAGTATGAAGACATATTCAGATTTATGTATCGCAACTTAGAACTATGGGGAGACTCAGAAGCACAACGAATGCAGGCAGTGGTAACAATTAGAGATGGGTTAGTCAAAAGTGTTAGTTGTGCTGATCCTGAGATAAACTTGTCTGCAACACTAGTTGAACTCACACAGATTGCAGAAGCATCATAAATATGTGTTATGAAGTTTCTAGTTTTATCTGATTTACATATCAAAGAAACTCGCGGCGGCACTATCAAAAATAATAGTAGAGCCGTTGGTGCATATTATGTAACTCAAGAAGCAAGAAAACTAGGCATAGATGCTATCAACATAGATTATTTTTTAGACTGGCCCAGAGACTTATTACTACAATCTATACTATCTTGGTTTGGAGATGAAAAAGAATGTGTAATAGGTTACAGTGGTAGTATAGATGCAAGTGGTACTGATTTTTACAAAAACTTAGTCAAAGACCTACAAAAAGATATCCCTCAATTAAAAGTTATGTTAGGTGGGTTTAGAGAGCCGCAAGGCGATAGCAGTTGGGTAGATATTCTACTTGTGGGCAGATGTACAAACATACTATTGGACTATTTACAAGGCAAAGACATCAGTAAGTTTCAGGTGTTTGATAATCCGCCAGGCTATAGAAATCCGTTAGGTGTTATAATGGAGCCTCCTGTTTATAACATAGTTAGAGAAGATGACTTTTGGAGTCCTAACGAATTAATGACCATTGAAACTGCTTTAGGATGTAAATTTAATTGTAGTTTTTGCGGATACGATTATCGAAATAATAAAAATCCACAACTTAACACTATAGATAGACTTGTCGAAACTATGCAGACTGCATATGACATCGGAGGTATAACAAACTTCTTTTTAGCAGACGACACTATCAATGAAGTAGATGATAAACTTGAATTACTTGGTGAGGTTAAGAAGAATTTAAGTTTTGAACCGTGGCTAATGAGTTTCGTTAGAATGGATATAATAGGAGCAAAACCTCATCAGATAGACTTAATGAAAGAATGCAACTTGCTAGGTCATTTTTACGGTATCGAAAGTCTCAATCCAAATGTAACTAAAATGATTAGAAAAGGCGGCAAACCAGAACGTAATTATGATATTATGAGGTTGCTGAAAAAAGAATTTCCAGAAGCATTCACTTATGGTAATTTTATTACAGGTATGAGTGGAGATTCAGAAGAAGATTATTGGAATCACGCAAAAGTTATAGTCGATGAACAACTGCTAACCAGTGCAGGTTGCACCACACTTAGACTTTATAGTGAATTACAAAATGATGAAATAAAAAGCGAGTTTGATAAAGACCCTGCTAGGTTTGGTTATACTATATTGGATCAAAAAACTATCAATTGGGATAGTGTAGGATACGAAAGCGACAATTGGGAAAATGATTGGACTAATAGAACTGATGCCGGCATACTTAACAGACAAGTCGATGCTTTCTATAGAGATAATTTAGAAAGCATTTACACTTCGCACGAGTTTGCCAGTATGAAGGCCCTTATTCCGAATGTATCTACAAGAGAATATAATAATATGATGATGTTTGCACAAGGGGTACAGCATAATATGATGCAGAACTATATCAATCAAAAGTCTAGGAGTATGCTGTGAAGTTTTTAGTTTTATCAGACCTGCATATGAAGTCTACAGCGGTTGGAGATATTAAAAACAATAGCAGAGCCGTTGGTGCTTACTATGTGACTCAAGAAGCAAGAAAATTAGGCATAGATGCTATCAACATAGATTACTTTCTTTCTTGGCCCAAAGAATTACTCTTGAAAAGTATGTTGACTTGGTTTGGAGATGAAAAAGAATGTGTAATTGGTTATAGTGGTAGTATTGATGCAAGTGGTAGGGATTATTATAAATCACTAGTTCAAGAGTTACAAAAAGATATCCCTCAATTAAAAGTTATGTTAGGTGGGTTTAGAGAGCCGCAAGGCGATAGCAGTTGGATCGATATAATGTTGATTGGTAGATGTACTAATATATTACTAGATTATTTAAAAGGCGAAGATATTAGTCAGTTCCAAGTACACAACGATCCGCCTTGTTATAAAAATCCAACAGGTGTTATAATGGAGCCTCCTGTTTATAATATTATTAGGGAAGAAGATTATTGGCAACCACAAGAATTAATGACTATTGAAACAGCATTAGGTTGTAAATTTAATTGTAGTTTTTGTGGGTATGATTATAGAAATAATAAAAAACCACAACTTAACACAGTTGACCGTATAGTTGAAACAATGCAAAGTGCATACGATTTAGGAGGGATTACTAATTTCTTTTTGGCAGATGATACTATTAACGAGGTCGATGCTAAATTAGAACTACTTGGAGAAGTTAAACGCCAATTAACATTTGAGCCTTGGTTAATGAGTTTTGCTAGAATGGATATTATAGGAGCAAAACCTCATCAAGTTGATTTACTTAATGAATGTAATCTTCACGGTTTATATTTTGGTATAGAAAGTATGAATCCTGCTGTTACAAAACATATTCGCAAAGGCGGTAAGCCTGAAAAGAATTATGAAACAATGAGATTAATTAAACAAAATATGCCAAAGGCATTTACTTATGGTAATTTTATAATGGGTCTAACTGGAGATAGTGAAAAGTCTATTTGGGAACACGCAGAAAATATAGTAAACGAGCAACTGCTTACAAGTGCCGGCACATTTACATTAAGAATATACAGCAACTTAATAAATGACGAAATAAAAAGTGAATTCGACAAAGATCCTAAAAAGTATGGATATAAAATTATAGATTCTAAATATTATGTAGATCCTAAATTAGGCTATGACAGTGACTATTGGGAAAATGATTGGACCAATAGAGAAGAAGCACATCAACTTAATATCAAGATTAATAACTACTTTGCAAAATATTTAGAAAGTGTATTTTCTGCACACGAAATTTCTAGTATGAAAGCCTTACTTCCAAATATGAGTTGGGGCGAGTACAACAACCAAATTGTGTTTGCTCAAAATGTTCAAAATGAAATGATGCAGAGATACATCAATCAAAAGTCAGACAATCTTTTGTCTTGACATTTAATCAACTAGAAGGTATAATACAACTATGTCACGAACAGTAACAAGCGATAGCGAAAAACTAGACAATGTAGTAATTGAGACTGCAAAGGGCCAAGAGTTCACTGTAGGCGAGATTAAACACTCTAACAGAATACAGAAAAGTGCCACACCTAAACAAGATTTAAGTTGGTACGTCAAGTGGACTGCAAGTATTTTTATTCTTGCAAGTATGAGTATTAGAGGTGTAGAAGGTTTACAACAATACGACCTTATGTTAAGTTTAGTTGGTGTAGCAGGTTGGATGTGGGTAGGCTTTTTATGGAAAGACAGAGCACTCATATTGTTAAATGGAGTAGGTATTATATTATTTTTAAATACCTTAGTTAGAGATTATCTTGTACTATGAGCGACGTTGTAAAAATAGGCATAATAGGAAAAGGTTTCGTAGGCGGAGCAGTAGCCAATGGGTTTAAAACTGATACCGTAAAACAGTTTGTGGTGGATCCGAAAATTTCAGAGGACAACACAATTGATAAACTTGTCAATGAATTTGATCCACCACTCCTTTTTGTATGTGTGCCAACACCACAACGCGATGACCAGTATGATGTAGACACCAGCATAGTGCAACAAGTACTCACAGAACTGCATAATCAGTCGTATAAAGGCGTTGTAGTTATAAAGAGTACTATTACCCCACATCACTTAACAACGTTTAAAAAGGACTTTAAATTGCGTATAGTTTACAATCCAGAGTTCCTCACAGAAGCAAATGCACACGATGATTTTATAAATCCTAATATGCAAGTGTTAGGTGGCAAATGGAAAGACTGTGATTTTGTAGAAAAAGTTTATCATAGACACAGCAACGTAAAAGTTGTTCCTACTTTTAAAGTAGACTTAATTACAGCAAGTCTTATTAAGTATACTATTAACAGTTGGTTAGCAACTAAAGTTATTTGGTTTAATGAATTGGCAAAATTATATGACCTAAGTGGTGCAAGAGCAAGTTGGGAGCAATTTACAGATATGTTGACTAGAGATCCACGTATGGGTAATAGTCATATGAAAGTGCCAGGGCCTGATGGTAAATATGGATTTGGAGGACATTGTTTTCCAAAAGACACAAAAGCATTATTGCACTACTCTAAAATGTTAAAAGCAGAATTAAAATTACTAGAAAAGACAATCAAAACTAATAATAATTTAAGAGACAAATAATAAATATAACATCAACCAAGGAGAGAGATGGCAAAAGCGAGTAGTAAAAAGAAACACCAATCATTAATTAATGGTATGGGTAGAAAGTGTTCTTCCACAGGAGTAGGAGGCAGAGGCAGAAAAACCAAAGTTGCTATGTCTACTATGAATAAATCTAAAAAAAGACAATTAAAAAACTATAGAGGACAAGGGAGATAATTATGCCAACAAAATTTAAACCAACACAGACAACTGTAGCACGTGGTACAAAAACAGTTGTTACACAACACTTTTATATTAAGAATACTCCCAAAGAAGAGTTGATAGAATATATTAATAACGGGCAAAAGCCTAAAATCAAAATGAAATGCAGACGTGAATTAGAACGTAGAGGCATTAAATTAGTATGGGTGGATAAAAACACCGCCAGTGAATAATTTCGAAGAAATAAAAGATACTTTAGAAATACTTGAGGAAGATTTAGACAAGTACGAATTCATTATGAGTTTGTCAGACTATCTTCCCAAATATGACCAAACTAGATGTACAGACGAATACAGAGTATATGGTTGTCAAAGTAAAGTTTGGTGTTATAAAGATGAGATTTCAAAAAGATTTACATTCTTTACAGAAAGTAAATTGGTAGGAGGACTGCTACATATTTTGCTTGTAAGATTCCAAGACCAAACAACATTTAACGAAAACGAATTTGAAGAGTTTATGAATGAGTTACCGTTTGGCAACAAGATTACTATGCAACGACAAACAGGATTGCAGTCTGCTTTTAAACGTATTTCACACCTATCAAGTGGTACCTAAACTCTGTACCAAAATTAACAGCAGTATGAAAATTTGAAGTGTTTACTTCATATGCCTTTCCTACTTCTAAATGATATGACCTAACAATACTTTGCTTGTTTGCTTCAGGTCTACCATCCCAAAATTGAAAGAAACATTGCTCGTTTGTAATCATAGGTATATGAATTCTTATATTTGATAAATTTCCTTGATTAAGTTTTGAATCTTGATGGACATTGTATGTACGTTTACCTGGCATACATAATACTCTCCATCTATAAAAGTCTGGATACTGAGAAATTAATTCTTCATAGTAACTTCCTTTAAGACTTTTGTTGAGTACATTAAGTTCTGACTCTTGTACTGATAAGTCAGCAGTCTTTTGAGTAGAGTATGTCCAATCATCTTCGCCATCCAAACTGGTTATACTTACTGCTGGAAAAGGTTTAGATAAGTCAAACTTGTCTTCAATAAGTTTGTATGCTTCGACTATTCTTTGAGGATCTATATTGTTATTGAGTTCTTTTATCATTCCCAAGTATTTAGCCACCATATAAATACTACACAATGGATTTAGAAGCAATAGCAAAAGAAATAATCAGTACAGAACCTGAATTTAAACCAAAAGGATTTGTACATAGCCACATCAAGCAAAACAAAAGTGAGCCTTTAGTGGCTATCAAAAGTGCTGTGGATCGTATGAGCGAACTATACGACTTAGAGCAACATCAAGTACGTCCTGTGAGTGATATTATCCTACGACTTCTGTGTGATACAGACTAAGCACATCTTCTATCACAGGGTGTCGTTTAATATCTCTAGCATCAAACTCAACTAAACTAATCTTATTTGACTGCGAACCTCTCAATCTTTGACAAAAGTCTTTCAATCCATTTTGTTCAAATCCTCTGTCGTGCTGATCCAAGTCTCCAGTAACAATCATTTTACTACCGTGACCTATTCTTGTCATAAGCATTTTAAATTGAGAAGGCGTTGCATTCTGCATCTCATCAGCAATAATGAATGTGTTTTTAAAAGTCCTACCTCTCATATATGCCAATGGTGCAACTTCTATTTTACCCATTTCTAACATATATTCAATCTCTTTCAGATTATAGTGTTCCTCAAACACATCGAATATTGGTCTGGTCCACGGAGCCATTTTTTCTACTAGATTGCCAGGCAGAAATCCGTGTTGCTCATCTACGGAGACTGCTGGTCTGGTAATCACTATCTTACTAACTTCTTTAGATACAAACGCCTTGATAGCACTCTTAGTTGCCAAATACGTTTTACCCGTTCCCGCAGGTCCTATTGCTAACACGATATCTTTTGCCGTGTTTTGAATGTCTGCAACCAATTTGTCTTGGGTAATTGTTTTTGGCACTACTACGACATTTGACGTAGATAATGCTATGTGGTTAAAATTTTCCATACTTAAAGTATCTCCTTGGTTATAAAATTGTCGAACTCTTTTTTTGAATTCTCTGTTCTTGCGTGATTTTCTGGACATAATAATCTCCTTTGTTTCGCCATAAAAAAACCGTTAAGAAAGGCGTCTCTCTTCACGGTTATTAAGAAATTTGTGTGTTTACAAACTGTAATGTTAATATTTTGCACTACAATATTATTTATTTAATTTCCTAGTCATTTAACACTACTGTTAAAAACAGATAAATACTTATGGAGAAAAAATTTATGCCTAAAGAATACAACACTTTATTACTAAATCAAACAGTTAAAAATCTACACGAAGATAACAGAATGTTAGACCTTTTAATTGAGTTTGAAGACGTACTAGATAAAATTAACCTTTATGCCTATAAGAATTGGAGTAAAGGTATTGTTGTTGAGGGACCTAATATAGATAGATATTGGGTTGATGTTACACTAATGTATGACAAAAAGTCTATGCCTGATCCAAGTGCTGTAGAAAGACTGTTATTAAAAGATTGTAAAATTAAATGGACAGAAGATATATTTAAATCCGCAAGACGTGTTAAAACGCCTGAAGATTTTGAAACAGTTACTAGAAATGGTAGAATTTTTAGAAGAAGCAAAATTGACGAAAGTCCTATTTGGCTAGTAAACATCAAGATGCCACGCAAGTTTATAGAAGATGTCAAAGATGATATTATTCAATATTCAATGAGTAAAGCCGCTGGTGCAGATGATATTCCAGCATTAGAAGATACAGTAGAACCAACAGGAGATACAGGTGCCATTGGACAGTAGATATAGTTTACAACACGGTGACCTTAAAGAACTTATGGTCCCAAGAATTAGTATTGATGAATTCAATCCTAAAACAGGCGAAGCAAAAGACGTAATCGTTACTGCATTATATATGACAGAAAAGCAACCTGCAGAGGACCTTACTCAATTTATAGAAACAGGTGCATACGAAACATTAGATGTAGAAACAAGTCCTAATCCAGATGATGACGGACATCACTTAGTTTTTATCGAAATGAAAAGAGACGAAGATTTTTTAACAAAATTAAAAAAGATAGTAGAAGACATAGAAAATTTAGTAGGACTAAAAGACTATGATGTTAAAAGTTATTTTGCAGAAGACTCTTATAAAATAAGCGATCCAGCATTAGGCTCTTTTATTATACAAGATCCGTCACAATATATGACCAAAGAAGAATTTACAAAAGCACAGGAAGATAAAAAAGTGGAACAAGAAAAATTAGATGTAGTGAACTTTATAAAAGACAGTTACATAAACAAGTTAGGAATGGAAAATAATATTTTAGAATTTTCATCGTCCAATGGAAAGCAAACTTTTGAAATGCTTAACTTTGGTAAAGCGGTTCTTGACGAGTATGCACACAAACCAATATTGGTAAACAACATAGAAGACAATAAACTTCAGTACAGTTTAGGACGTAATTGGTCCGTAAACAAATTAAGTACAGATGTTGTAGCACTAAGTAAAACAGGTTCCGATAATATTTTAACCTTGAGAAGAAAATGAGAGACACAGTACTAGAAGTCTTGTCAGGACATTTTGGTAATCTACCGATACTAAATGATGACGATACACACATTATAGACGACTTAGGTGGTGATGAGTTTGACTTAGTTGAACTTAGCATAGCACTTGATGAAAAATTAAACATTTCTTTAGACGAAGAAGCAATACTAGATGTAAAAACTGTGGGCGACCTTATTAAGTTAGTTGAGTCCAATGTTCAGCCAAATTAAATTAATCATAATGGGTATAGCAGTCCTTGGCGCAATGGGAGGACTTATGTATGTCAAACATTTGCAATCAGAGAACGAAATTCTAAAACTCAACAATGAAAAGTTAGAGGGTGCTGTTGCTGAACAGAAAAAAGTTATCGAGCAACAATTAAAAGATATTGCACAAATCAGAGATATCAACAAACAATTACAAGAAAATAATGAAAAATTACAAGGTGACTTAAACGCCGCAAACGAAAAGTTTAACAAAGTAAATGCTTCGGGAGAAAGAAGAGATATTGGAAACTTAGCAGTACAAAAACCTAGAAGTATAGAAATCATAGAAGGTAGAAGAGAAAAACAACGAGCAAGGTGTTTTGAGATAGCACAAGGCTCGCCACTAACAGAGGAGGAATTAAATGCAACTAAGAAGTCAGAAATTAATGCTGAATGCCCTAACATTGCCAATCCTAATTACGTTCCTTATTAGTGGGTGTAGTACTACTAAACCATTACAGGTTATGACAACTGAGGTCGAACGTATAAGATTAGATTTAGAATTACCTCCTGTGGTAGAATTAGAGCAAATTAATTGGAAAATACTCACCGAAGGTAATCAAGAAGAAGTGTTTGCAGAACTTAAAAAAGCAAACATAGATCCTGTGTTGTTTTCTTTAACAGATGAAGATTATGAGTTGCTACAAAAAAACAATGTACAACTAAGAAATCAAATAGTTAGACTAGTAGCACAATTAAAAGCATATAAAGAATATTACGAACCCAAAGTAGAAAAAAAAGACGATAAGACATCTAAGTCATTTACTGATAAAGATTTTCAACCGGTGGACTTCAATTCTAAGAAAGATTAAATCAAAAAAGCAATAAGTATAGTATATGCAATATACTAATCTGCAATTACAAAAACAAATAAACAGACCTGGTAAAACAGGTGTTGACTGGTTTATATATTTTTGTTTGATTAGAAATTACAAAAACGAACCAATGTGTGATGTGGGTGCAGGTGCTGGAGGCAGTACGTTTCCTATGTTGGACTTTTCTAATGATGTTACTGTTGTAGACAACTGGCAACAAGGGTGGACAAAAGAAGCAGTATTAGATCAATTACTAGAGGATGACCACAAAAAGATAACTTTTGTTGACAAATCCACAGACGAGTTAAAGCCTAAAGATTTGAAAAAATATAAACTTACACACTTAGACGCAGACAAAACGTCAGGTACAACACTTAATACACTAAGAAAATTCAGTAAAATTACAGAAGAAATTATTGTAGTAGATGATTATATGAATACAGTATGGCCGGAAGTAACAGAAGGTGTAGATGCTTTTATAAGAGATAATTTTAATTGGCGTAAACTTATTTTAGGTAATCATCAATTAGTGCTAATAAAAAAAGATGTAGCAGTAAACATAGATTATATATTGTATCACTTACCTGTAATTCAACATACTACCTATTGGGGATTAACATATGGAGAGTTTAAACCTCAGAAAATATTAGACAGTATGATTAATAATGCAAAACTTACTTACAGTTGGCATAAGGTTATGAACCAATCAGAACCATATGATTCTTGACTTTGCATAAGTTAATTGCTATAATATATCAATGGATCATTATCAAACGTTAGGCATATCTAAAAATGCCACTCCACAAGAGATTAAAAAGGCATATCGTAAACTTGCGAGTAAGCACCATCCTGACAAAGGAGGAGATGCTGAACAGTTTAAAAAGATACAAGAAGCATATGACACAGTAAGTGATCCACAAAAGAAACAAGCATACGATAATCCTAGTCCTTTTCAAGGCTTTGGCGGTGGACAAAATCCTTTCAGCGATATTTTCAGTGATGCTTTTAGTGATATATTTGGCGGCAGAGGAGCAAATAGAAACTATAGACAACGTTTTCAGATAACAGTACAAATAGATATACAAGAAGCATATTTAGGTTGTCACAAAATTATTAATGTCGACGGACAAGAATTAGAATTAAATATTCCTAAAGGATTTCCAAACGGAGCAAGTTTAAATTTTCCAGAGTTTAAACCAGGCGGTGACCTATTAGTACAAATTACTTATAGGCGTTCTAATACTTTTATAAGAGAAGGAGACGACTTGTATGCTAGAATGAGTGTAGATGTAATAGATGCTATATTGGGTGGGAAAATAGAAATTAGAAATTTAGATAACAAAGTATATGAAGTTAAAGTTCCTCCAGGTACACAACACGATTCTAAAATAAGATTATCGCAAAAAGGATTCGTAAATCCACAAAACAGTAGAGTAGGCGATTTGTACATTATAGTAAATATTGCTGTGCCTAAAAACGTTACCGAAGAACAAAGAAAATTACTGGAACAGTACAGAAATCAGTTTAAAGAATACAAATAAGATAAAGGAATTAAATAGTATTATGGAACATATTGTATCATCAGCAAGTTCAGAAGCACAAAACAGAAGTCACGAGTATGTTACTTTGGAACATATTCTTTTTATTCTTTTGAAAAACGAATCTGTTAGACAGTTGTGTATGAGTGTTGGTGGAGATTTAAAAACATTAGATTCAGACTTAGAAGAATATCTCAACAATACTGACTACAATGGACTTAAAAGTGATGGCGGTAGCACAGGTACGCCTAGACCTACTACATCTGTTGAAAGAGTTCTACAAAGAGCATTTACTCAAGTTGTGTTCACAGGCAGAGAAGAAATTACAGAAATAGATGTGTTGATTAGTCTATGTAGTGAAAAAGAAAGCCACGCAGGTTATTTTTTACAAGCAAACAATGTAAACAGAACTGTGTTAGTGAACGCAGTTGTCAATGAAGCAGGCGAGGGCGAGTTAGATGCCAGTTTCCTAAAAAATCTAAATCAAGAAGTATTAGACGGCGGAGTTGACCCACTAATTGGAAGACACGAAGAAGTTAGGGAAGTAGTAGAAGTACTTGCTAGACGTAAAAAGAATAATTGTGTGCTAGTTGGGGAACCAGGAACAGGTAAAACTGCTATTGCAGAAGGTATTGCTTATAGAATTGTAAACAAAGATATACCCGAAGCCTTGCAAGGCAAACAAGTTTACAATTTAGATATTGGCTCAATGGTTGCTGGTACTAAGTTTAGAGGAGACTTCGAAGAACGTATGAAGAACGTACTCGAAGGATTAGAAGGTAGAGATGATGTTATATTATTTATAGATGAAATACATCAAATTATGGGTGCCGGTAGTGCAGGTAGTAGCAGTTTAGATGTTGCTAACATTTTAAAACCTGTGTTAGGCAAAGGCAAACTTCAAACTATTGGTGCCACTACACCAGATGAATTTGCAAACAGTTTCGAAAAAGATAGAGCATTAATGCGTAGATTTCAAAGACTTGAAGTTTCAGCGATGAATATTCCAGACACTATTGAAGTTTGTAAAGGGTTGCAACCTTTGTTTGAAGATTTTCACGGAGTGATATACGAAGAAGGAACCATAGAAAAGATTGTTACTTTATCAGAGCAATACATCAAAAATAAAGCATTACCCGACAAAGCAATTGATGTGCTAGACCAAGCAGGTGCTGTTAGCAAGTTAGATAAAAATCCTGCTGTTACTATGGATAATGTATTTCAACAAGTTGCAAAAATATCTAAAGTAAGTAAAGATATGCTAGATATTTCGCAAAAAGACAGTTATAAAACACTAGACGTCAGGATTAAAGACAAAGTGTTTGGACAAGACGAAGCAATTGATGTAATGGTAGAAAGTATACTTGTGAGCAAAGCAGGACTAAGAGAACACAACAAACCTATTGGTTCTTATTTACTAGTAGGGCCAACCGGTGTTGGTAAAACAGAAACAGCAAAAAGACTTTCTGAGTGTTTAGATGTCGAACTAGTAAGGTTTGATATGTCCGAGTATATGGAAAGGCATAGTGTAAGTAAATTAATTGGTGCTCCTCCGGGATATGTTGGTCACGCAGAAGGTGAACTAGGACAAGGTCTTTTGTTATCAGAAGTAGAAAAACATCCTAATTGTATTTTATTACTTGATGAGATAGAAAAAGCCGCACCAGAAGTATTGCAAATATTATTACAAGTTATGGACGATGGTAGACTTACAGGTAGTACGGGTAAAACAGTTTCTTTTAATAATACTATATTGTTGATGACAAGTAACTTAGGAGCCGCTGATAGTGAAAAACTTAAAGTAGGCTTCGGGGATCAAAAGAAGAAAGATACTGATATCAAAGCAGTTAAAAGTTTCTTTACACCAGAGTTTAGAAATAGGATTGACTCAGTTGTTAAATTTAATAAGTTGGGTATGGAACAAATGTATATGATTATAGAAAGACTTATAGATGAAACCAATGACTTATTAACCAGCAATGATAAAAATGTTAGGATAGTATTTACTTCACTTGCTAAAGATGAAATTGCCAAAGCAGGATACGAGCCTACAATGGGTGCTAGACCGTTAAAAAGAGTATTCGAAGAAAAAATTAAAAAGCCACTCAGTAAAAAGATTATTTACGAAGAAGCAGAAAACCGTGACTTTGTTGTGGATTACAGAGACGGAGATTTTGTAATTGTCTAATCAAATTACACCAATCGGATTTATTTTAAAAGGTATACCCATAGAACCTATGTACAAAAAGGAATATGGACATTACCCATACAAAGTAGTTGTTGATGGCAGTAGAATTATAATCAATAGTATAACAGGCGAAGAGGAAGGAGATTATGATTCATTTTTGCACAACAACGAAGACCACGCACTAACTACTATACATCATCTTATTGCTAAATGGTGTAAAGAAAAATATTTAGAAGAACCTGATTATTGGTTTGAACACGGATGCGAAATTTACAGGCAACGTTGGGAAAAAGACAGAACTATATGGTTTGCCAAAGCAGACCATTGTGTAGACTTTGTTAATAATTTTTATAAGTTTACAAAACGTGTCTGTGGCCCAAGAGAAGAATTTGAAGCAGAAGTATTGCAAGATACCGAAGTTGCATTGCGTCCTAACCTATGGTTAAATAAATATAGATATAAAATTGAATTTACAGCAGAATATTATAATAAAAAGTCTGATAAAGCAATACAAAGTAAAAAAAGATTTGCGTCTTGCCTTAGTAGATTAGGTGGAAGGTGTGGCAAAAAAGAGTATTTTTCAGACACATATAGGGGTTGGCGAACAAAAAGAATACTGTATGTAAATGATAAAAAAGATTTAGGTATTGTTACATTGAGTCTTGGAAACAAAATAGATGTAGTAACAAAAGCAATACTTTTTAACGATTTTAAGGAGAAATAATGTTTTTTAGAAAAGATACAAAACTGGATAGAGAAGCAGTTTTTGAACAACTAAAAATAGACGAAGGAGTAGTAAATGAAATCTACTTGGACCATCTTGGATATCCAACTTTTGGTGTTGGGCATTTGGTTTTAGAATCAGATCCTGAATACGGACAAGAAGTCGGTACTCCTGTATCGGAAGAAAGAGTAAAAGAATGTTTTGAAAAAGATTTAGATACAGCAATAGCAGAATGCGAACTTCTATATGAAGAAGGAGTATTTGGAGACTTACCAGATGAAGTACAACAAATTCTAGTCAATATGATGTTTAATATGGGCAGAACGAGATTAAGCAAATTTAAGAAAATGCACGCCGGTATTTTAGCAGAAGATTGGAAAGAAGCCGCCAAAGAGGGTAGAGATAGTCGTTGGTATAAACAAGTTACTAACCGTGCTGAACGTTTAATGGAACGTCTCGAGAAAGTATAAGTTAGATAAATACTTGTATGCCAGCACGTTATTCAGTAGAAATTTTAGGAAACACCGGTTCAGAAATGAACAAAACAGGTGAAAAAGTAAAAGCAGATAGTTATTACGGCTATACTGACGGTATCCACACCGTTGCAGTAAACTATTCCGCTTTTAGAGGGACTATAAAACTACAAGGCACACTTTCTTTAACTCCAGCAGAAACAGATTGGTTTACTATAAGAGAAATCACTAAACCTGTTAGCGGTACAACTGGAGTTACACTCACAGAGGCATATACCTTTACAGGTAACTATGTTTATCTCAGAGTGATACTGGATCGATCAGCAATTGGCGATGGCAGTACATATGATTCTAGTTATGGTGCAATCGGCAGAGTTTTACTAAACAATTAAAAAATTTCCTTTAACGTATAAGAAGATAAATAGTTATAAAGTATTACTATAGGAAATTTTTATGCCAAATATTACAGGAGACCAATTAACCTTTAATATAGATAGTATCTCTGATAATCAGATACTAGTATATGACGGTGACTCAGGCATCTTTGTTGCTCAAGACAGTTTAAGTTCAAATGCTAATGCGGCTGTAGCCAGTGCAAGTAATGTTGGTGCTTCTGGCGTAGGAGTATTTAAAGAAAAAGATGGCTCGGTTCTAAAGTTTAAAAATATTGCTCCTGGCACAAATACCACTGTAACAGAAGATACTGCAAATGGCTTAATTAAAATTAACGCCACACAATATTCGCCTACGGCTCCTTTACAACTGCATAACAATAACGGTAATGTGTTTGTGGCACAAGGACAAAACTATGGAGCAAATGCCAATGTAGCAGGTTTTATAGGTGTACAAAGCAGTAACAGTTATGGTACTTATAGTGATTCAACATCCTTTGACGGACACACAAGATTTAGAATAGGTTCAAATGATTTAGTTGATGTAGAATTAACATCAGCACACGGACTTATATTATCCACAGCACAAAATTCAGACGGTCATATACAAGTAAGAAGTAATACTAATATTGAATTTTATGCTGAAGGCAGTTTATCAACAAATCCAGACTTTGAAATCACAGGTGCTGGTGCTGTTAAAATTGGTAACAGTTTTACAATGCCAACATCAGACGGCACAACTGACCAAGTACTTGCAACATATGGTAACGGTGTTGTACATTGGAAAACAATCACAGTACCCAGTTTTACAGAATCAAGCATACTAGCAAAAACAGTTAGGCTTGACCAAACAAGTGTTCCTACAGTAACAAACAGTTTTGATATAGGTTCAACCACAAGACAATTTTATGAAGTACACGCCAACTACTTCAAAGGGCAGGCTGATACTGCCATACAAATTTATAACAATGTTAATGGCACAGTATTAGACGACAGTTACATTTTAGGATTGGCAACAAATGCCAGTAACCTAAGTGGCTTATCAGATGTTGCACAAGCAAGAACAAATTTAGGTGTCTATAGTAAAGCAGAAGCAAACGCATTAGTGAGTGGGGCAACACAAACTAATTCATTCGTAAGACTTACAGACGGCACAAACACGGCGTCCGCGGCAAACACAAATGATGTGTTTACAATTACAGGCGGAACTGATATCACAGCAACAGTGAATGCTACAACCAACGTACTCACAATCGATAGTACGGCAGTGGCTCAAAACGCATTCAAGCATATTTTTGTAAGTGGAGAAAGTACAATTAGTGCTGACAGTAGTTCAGACGGACTTACATTTGCGGCAGGATCAGGCATACAAATTACAACAGATGAAAATACAGACACTATTACCATTACCAATTCAGGTGGTGGCGGTAGCGGTGGAGCCAGCGAAGCATTTAAAAATATTGCAGTTGCAGGACAAACAACAGTTGTTGCAGATGCATCAGCAGACACAGTAACATTTGTTGCTGGTAGTGGTATGACCATTACAACTGATGCAACTTCGGATAGTGTGACCTTTGCAAGTACAGGCGGTAGCGGAAATTATGGCGACAGTAATGTTGCTACTTTCTTAAGTACAAACAGTTACAGTAATGTTGCTTACGGCAACACTGAAGTTCAGGCATATTTAGATGCTCAAAGTTACAGCAATGTTGCTTATGGCAACGCCCAAGTACAAGCATATCTAGATGCTCAAAGTTATAGTAATGTAGACAACGATTCTCAAACATTAAGTTGGGACGTCAATACACGAATTTTAAGTATAAGTGGCGGTAATAGTGCAAACCTTTCCGTGATGGAATACAGCAATGTCAAAGTACAAGCATATCTAGATGCTCAAGGCTATAGCAACGTAGATAACGATGCTCAAGCAATCAGTATATCAGGAAATGTAATCAGCATTACAGGTAATGCTTCAACTGTAGATTTAACAAGTGCATTAGGTAGTGTAACAAGTGATTACGGTGATAGTAATGTTGCTAGTTTCTTAAGTACAAACAGTTACAGTAACGTAGCATATGGTAATACAGAAGTTCAAAATTATTTAACAGTACAGGGATATGATACTAAAACAAATATCATTGCAGAAATAACAGATAGTGCGCCAGCAACATTAGATACATTAAACGAATTAGCGGCGGCGTTAGGTGACGATCCTAACTTTGCTACCACAACAACAAATAGTATTGCTCTCAAAGCCAACTCAGCAGATTTATCCACAGTTGCCACAAGTGGCGACTTTGACGATTTAACAAACGTACCTGTTATAAGTTTAGCAGGAAGCGATTTAACATTCGACGGAACAACAGTAGATTTAAGTGGCGTAGGTGCTGTAGGACCACAAGGTAATGCAGGGGTCGATGCTCCTACAATTAGTAGTGCTTCACTGTCAGGTGACAATTTACAATTAACATTAAGTAATTCAACAGTTTTAACAGCAGGTAATGTTAGAGGACCAGTAGGACCAACAGGAGCCACAGGCGTTGGCATTACAAATACTGCATTGGTAAGCAGTAATTTAACGATAACTTATTCAAATACATCTGTACAAGATTTAGGAAATATTAGAGGACCGCAAGGTGCTCAGGGCATACAAGGTATTCAAGGTAATGCTGGAGTAAACGGAACAAATGGAACAAACGGTACTGATGGTGTAAGTGTAAGTTCAGCGGCATTATCAGGCGACAATTTAACTTTAACATTAAGCAACTCAACAGTTTTAACAGCAGGTAACGTAAGAGGTGCTCAAGGACCACAAGGACCACAAGGTAATGTTGGCCCAGCAGGAGCCGACGGTGCTTTACAAACATTAAGTGTTTCAGGTAATATAATTACAATCAGTGGTAATGACGACACCGTAGATTTAACTACTATGTTGGCACCATATAGCAAAACAGATACTGACGCTCAAGATTTAAGCATAAGTGGTAATGTAATTAGTTTAACAGGACAAAGTGGTAATGTTGACCTAACTTCATTACTTGCAAGTGGCGGTGGTACACCAGGTGGCAGTGATGGTCAATTACAGTATAACAATGGTGGATCATTTGGTGGTATAGCAGATTTACATTGGGACGATTCAAACGATAGATTAGGTATTGGTACATCAAGTCCAGCAGTTAAACTTCACATCAGTGGAGATGCCGCACAAGAATCACAACTGAGAATGAGTCAGTACAACGATACTGCCGACGCACCAGATATTAGATTCTTCAAAGCCAGAGGCACAGAAGCAAGTCCATCAAACATCAGTACAGGTGATAAATTAGCGGCACTTAATGTAGAGGCTCGCACAGGCGGAGCATTTAGTGAAGTAGGCACAATTAGTTTTGTTTCAAGTTCAACTAACACCGGTGCTTCTTTATTGAAATTTGGCACAAAGTCCAACAGTGAAACCAGTGAAATTTATCCAAGTACTAAGTTTGAAATCACAGAAGAAGGAAACATCAAATTTAACAATACTTACACATTCCCATCATCAGATGGTACATCAGGTCAAGTATTACAAACAGACGGTAGTGGTACATTAAGTTTTGCCACAGTAAGTGGCGGAGGTAGTAGTTATGCAGACTCTGATGTAGATACACATTTAAATACCAGTACAGCAGGTACCAACGAAGTACTAAGTTGGAATGGTTCAGATTATGATTGGGTAGCACAATCCGGTGGTGGTGGTAGTGTTACCAGAGCAACACATTGGGAAGAAGCAAAGATTACTTATAGTGCCTCAGATAATACATTAACAGGTAATGCAAATATCAGTGCAGGAATAAGTTCTGTAACTATTCCAGGTTCAGGATATGGTGTTACATTTAACTTTACAGGATATACAAACCCCCCACACAGTATAATTTTATATGGATACGATGCAGTAAATAATCAGTACTATATAACTCACGTTGACCAAAACAACAGACCAACTATGCCAGGAAACGGCTCAGCAGGTTCTCCCACAGCATTTGGTGACTTTAGCAATTCATCCGTTACCGTAGACGTTAGTACGACTAACACCGGCGGACAAAGAGATCCAGGTGGATTTGGTTCTCCTGCCGTTGCTACTCATACTTGGGTTAGGTTTATAATGGGTGATTAATAATGACATATAAATCAAGTGGTATAAGTTTAAACGTCCCCCCAAAAGTATTAAGTGTAGAAGTTAGTGCAGTCACAGGCGAAGAAAGATGGCCTCACAATGATGGACTAGGCGACCGATGGTGGAGTAGTGGAAGTTCACCTAAATTTTATAGATGGGAAGTAACATTCAGTGTTACTGCATCAGCACACGGTTCTCACTTAACTAGAGATGACTTCCAGTACAACGGCTTAGATGTTATAGTAGGTGATTGGATAGCAGACGTATCTGGTGGTAAATGTTTAAAAATTATATCTATTAGTGCAAAGACAGCCAGTAGTGTTACCTGTGTTGTAGAAGATTGGTTACGTTATAATACGTTTAACAGTTCAGGCGGTAGTGGTATTTTTGGTAACGGAGCCGCAGTGGTATTCAACATCAATGAAGATGGATTACCTATGCTAGATCCATTTCCAAGTACTATTGCCAGTTACAGTTTTTATCCAAATGTTATGGGTAGATTCCAATATCTTAATCCTCAACACAATTATGTTTTAGATAAAACAGCACACGGATTTGCAAAATCTGATGTTATAGCAGTTGCGTCAGATGGCTCATATGTCAAAGCAAACAGTTTAAATTTAAGTAAAACATTTGGTATTGTTACAGAAGCAGGCCCAGGACCAAATCAATTTATAGTTCAGCCTTTTAACAAAGTTGTTGACTTTAATCCTGCTTTGCCAGGTTCATCAGGAGATTATATCTATGCAGATACTGATGGCGATTTAACTACATCAGATACTGGAAAAGTTGTTTTCTTAAAAATTAAAGATGCTGTACCTAGTATAGCAACAGGTTCTATTGGTAATCCAACACTAAGTGGAGCATCTAATCTATCTGTAAATGGTTTTGATATTACATTCAGTACTGGTGCAAATATCAGTACTATTCAAACAGAATTAAATAGTCACACATCTAATACTACTGTAACTGCAAGTACAGTTGTTGACGCAACCACCGTACAAAGTTCTACTAGTGCAGGTGGACTAAGTTATGGTGTTGTGGGTAGTTATGTAGACGGTGGCTCGGCGCCACAAGCCAATATAGACAGCGGCAATGGTAATACCACAATTACATTTACCACAACCACAGCAGGTGTGGCGGCAGGATATTCGGGCATTGCATTGGCAGAAGATTTTGTAACAGATATTAATGCCGCAAGTATAGATAATTTGACTGCATCAGCAGTAGGTACAGGTACAGGAGCGGCTGTAAAACTCACAGAAGCAAATGGTAATGCTATAAACATTTATGCTGTCGCAAATGACAAAAACGGTAATCCGTTTGTGGGTGGTTCAGCAAACACTTCAGGGTTGGTTGCAACAACAAGTGCCAGTACTGCTCAAAAACTTAAACTTACTAGAAGCGACGGTGGTGAGATATTGCTGTTTGATAACAGTGGGTCATTCACAGGTGATGTTGGGATTTTCAGTTCACACACTGGTTCATATCCTATTGCAGTAAACATTGAACAGGGTATACGTCAAGCAACAGTGACAGTATATAATAATATTGCCGCCAGAGACGCCTCAGGAACTGCCGCTACAGGTGACCAGGCTTATGTGTTAGACAACGGTGTTGGCGAATGGGCATTGTACCTATATGATGGTAGTGCTTGGGTTAAGATATCCGATGAAGATAGTGCTAATACAGACGCACAGACGCTCACAGCAACATTTGTAATGCCAGACAGTGGATTTGGCAACAGTAATACAGTTGTAATGGGTAATATATCTCCCGGTGGTAAGATACAAAGTGTTAGTGTCGACGTCCACACAGCATTTAGTGGACAAACAGCAAATACTGTGCCTATTGTAGAAGTTGGCACAACATCAGATCCTGATTTAGTTGCAGGCAACGTAAACTTTGATTTAGAAGAAACAGGTTCGTATGTAGCAACTCCAGAATATTTGTATCCTGACAGTAATTCAGATGAATTAGTTTTAAGAGCAAAATGCACTCATTTTACCGCAACAAGTGGTAATATCACAATCAAAGTAACGTATATCTAATACGGTTCTGTATAATTTTCTCTAAATTAAGATAAATATTAAGAACAATACAGCATACACACATCTATTGTATACAAAAAATAGAGAATAATTTAAGCCTTAAATAAGGCTAACAACACAATTAATTGGAGAAAACAAAATGGCCGATGTCAAGAATTTTGGATTAAAGGGAATCGGTGATGACGTACAATTAGGTAAAAGTGGTGGTAGAACGAAATGGTCAAGTGGTAACACTAGATTTGAATTCTACGAATCAGACGGATCAACATTAGCGGCAGTTAGAGCGGCTAACGTAGACGTCCAAGGCACACTTTTATCAGATGATATCACAGCAAGTGCAATTAGCATTTCAGGTGATGCGACAATCACAGGTGACCTGACAGTCAATGGTAGTACAACTACCGTTTCATCAACTAACACAACTATTGCAGACTCATTGCTAGAATTAGCAACGGGCACAACTGGCACGCCAGCAAACGACGTAGGTTTAGTAATCGAACGTGGTGACAGCAATAACGTGTTTATTGGATGGGACGAATCAGAAGATAAAGTCGTAGCGGCAACAGGATCCTTCACAGGTTCTAGTTCCGGCGCATTAACATTAACAGTCGCTGACTTTGAAGCGGCAGAAGTAAAAGGTTCATCATTTAATGATGGTACTTTAACAATGACTTTCGTAGACGACGATACATTTGCGGATAACGCCGCAAACAAATTACCTTCACAGCAATCTGTAAAGGCATACGTTGATACTGCGAATACAAACTTAAAAGCATACGTCGATGGCTTAGACAGAGACGATGACTTACAATTTACAGGTGACGATGGTACCGGTAGAACTTTAGACTTAGATAGTGGTACATTAACTATCGCAGGTGGAACTGGTATAACATCAGCCTCCGGCGCAAGTGCTGTAACATTAAACCTAGACGATACTGCCGTAACAGCAGGTGACTATGGTGATGCAACTAACATTCCATCATTTACAGTAGATGCTCAAGGTAGAATAACATCAGCAAGTAATGTTGCTATTCAAACCAGTTTCACATTAAGTGATGGTTCTTCAACTAGCACAATTGAGGGTGGTGACACTTTAACAGTTGCAGGTGGTACAAACATTACTTCAGCAGTAAGTGGTGACCAAGTAACTTTAAACTTAGATAGTTCTATCTCAGGTTTAACAAGTGTTAGTTCAACAACATTAACAGACGGTACAGCAAGTCTTAGTTCAGGTTCATTAACAGGTGCAGTAAACGTAACTGCTTCAGGAATTGTATCTTTCGGTACATTAACTGACAGTGGTGAAAGTATTGCAGTAACTAAGTTTGTTGACGAAGCAGACGGTATTGCAAATAACGACAATGATACCACAATCCCAACTTCAGCGGCAGTCGTAGATTACGTTGCCAATAATGCTGGTGATGGGTTATTATTAAGAGCAAGTTTTACAGCAAACAGCAGTGATGCTACTTTTAATATTGGTACAGTACCTAACGTATCAGGAAGAACTTACTATGCAAGTAGAGTTATACTTAATGTTTCAACAGAAGTAAGTGGTGGCTCAGTTGCAGGTATGCTTGTTAAAGATAACGCAGGTTCAGGTAACACATTAGCGGCGGCTACAGAAAATGATGTAGCAGTTGGTACTTATGTAATCGATATAGACTATGCAGATGCTTTAACTAAGAATGCGGCAATTCAAGTTGCATTTGTTCAAGCAGACGGTTCAACATCAGCAACACCAACAGGTGGAGTTGTGAACGCACAAGTAGAATACAAGTTTGTATAATATTTGATAGTTAGACAATAACAATATGAAGGGGCCTTTTTAGGCCCTTTCTTTTTGAGCATAATGTATAAATATTATATGTAACAGAAATGTTACATCGTTCATTCACTCTAAATGTAGCAGTGAACGGAAGTAGTCAAGTAGACGAAGGAACGCATCTTCGTTCATCTCGCAAGAGACGGAAGTAGGTGAAAACTGAAGGAACGCATCTAACTTTAATTAGGAGGATGTTATGACAACATATCAATCAAGGCTCTTTATAAGAGCAGTCAAAAAATCTCTTAAGGAAAAGCATTTAACTAATAATGTGAAAAACAGTATTAGAGAAAGTAAGAAAAGCGAGTTACCTGCATATATAACAGATAATCCTTTCTATCCTTAAGATGAAAAAGGGAGCATCGATGCTCCCTTTTTATTAGGTTATTGTTTAATCTCTTAATAAATGAACTACTCGGGTAAATCTACCTGCTTTCATTATGTTATCAAGTGTATTCCATATTCTCTTCATACCAGTCTCTCCACGTTTTTAAACTTACAGGTTTGAAATCCGGAATTGTGATACACAACAAAACTATTGTGTATTTTATCGTCAAAACCGTACTTTACCCCTTTTGGTTTAATGGGACAACTTTGTGGTCTAATAAGGTCTCCCTTGTATATAGACTCATCTTTCATTCTAAAGAATATTTGTGTTTTTGTAAATTCAACTTTGTCTATTTCAGATTTGTTGATATGATTATCAGCCAGAACTGTTCCACTTGAAAAAAGTATGAGCAATCCGGCTACTATTCCTAAGGACTTCGCCATTTTATTCTCCTGTTTGATGAACATATTGAAACATTTTAACAATTACTTTATCCCTTTGGGACCTGTAACGTTTGTGTTAAATTTATGTTACGATTATGTTACAAAAGTATTTATACAAATTGTTCCAAAAACACTTGACTTTTCTGAATATTTCTGTATAATTAGTTATGTAGGTAGGTAAAAATATGATTAATAAAGATAAGATAATATTGACAGACTGCGATGGTGTGGTCTTAGATTGGGAAGAAGGATTTTCAGTTTGGATGGAACATCACGGACATTCGACTGTTGAAGGTTACAAAACAATGTATAATGTTGGTGACCGTTATGGTATAAGCAAAGAGCAAGGTTCCCAAATGGTAAAAGTATTCAACGAAAGTGCGGCAATAGGATTTCTTCCTCCACTTAGAGATGCTCAATACTTTGTTAAAAAATTACACGAACAACATCAATATAAATTTATTGCTATTACAAGTTTAAGTTTAGATCCTTATGCAAAAGAGTTAAGAGAAAGAAACCTCAAAAAGTTGTTTGGAGATGCCTTTATAGAAGTAGTGTGTTTAGACACAGGTGCAGACAAAGATGAAATACTCAAAGAGTACGGCGAAAAGTATAAAGGTAATTACTGGATCGAAGACAAACCTGAGAACTTAAATTGGGGTATAGAAGCAGGACTCAAAGGTATTTTAGTTGAACACGGTCACAATATGAACTACACAGGCAATGCAAATGTAGTTGTTAATTGGCAAGAAATTTATAATTTAGTTACAAAGTAGAGCAAATATGATAACAGTTAGAACAATAGACAGCAAGAATCCAAAGTTTAAAAGTAATAGTAAATTTAGTTTTACAGATTTATTAATTGTTGCTAATGCAGTATTTCGCAAAAATGGATATGTTAAAGCAAATGAAGTTCCTCAAGTTATTTCAGATGACACAAAAATTGATAAAGTTCCAAATGTTCTTATTGTTAGACATATTTTGGGTGTGGGCAAGAAACATCATTCAAGCATACTAAATTTTATAGATGCTCTCGAAATAGATACCAATCAAGATGATGCTGATATGACAACACAACAAATTAAATTTTTTAAAGGATTACTTATAAAAGGTATGAAAGGTAATTTAAGTGACTTTGAGCAAAAAATCTTAAAACTTATAAAAGATGAATATATAAGTTATCCTGATATTGGAGTTGTATCGAGTTTACCTTTAATCTATAAAAATGCTTTAAAGTTTAAAGAAACAGAAAAAATGGAAAAGGAAATTGGCTCTAAAAGCGAATTTATAGGCACCGAATATGAAAGAAATGATTTCGAAGATGTAAAATTAATTATGAGGAAATATATACACAGAACTCAAAGTTGGTTATATGTTGGAACCAAAGATAATAATATTATCAAGTTTTTTTCATCTACAGATTTAAATGTAAATGACAGTTATAACATTTCTGGCTATGTAAAAGAGCATAGAGTAAACGACAGAACAAAGGCAAAAGAAACAATAATTAATCGAGTTACCGTCAACTAAGTCAAAAATTAAAATAAGATAAATACTTAAACATATGAAAGGTTTAAGTAAATGGCAGACGTCTTTAGAAATTTAAAAGGTACTAGTAAAACAGAATTCAGATTGGGGTTATCCAACAGAGGTTCTGGATTATACAGTGGTGCATCAGATCCTTCAGGTAGTTATACAGTATCGGCAGGTGATATTTGGTTTGACAAAAATAATCAACGTTTAGCAATTAGAACTTCTGGCGGTGCTTGGACTGATGTAACAAACACTTCGGTTGTAGATAATCAAATATCAAGTACATTAAGCAGTGATGTAACATTTGGTGCAGATGTAACTATTACAGGCGATTTAACTGTAAATGGCACTCAAACGGTAATTAATACAGAAACTCTTAACATTGCTGACAATGAAATTGTATTAAACAGTGATTTAGCAAGTAACCAACCCGCAACTGCAAACGCAGGCATTTTAGTTAATAGAGGTAACGAAGGAAACGTTTTTCTACGTTGGGACGAAGGCGAAGGTGAGTGGACAGTAAATGGTGAAACATTTAGTGCTGGTGCATTAATTGGTAACCTAAGTGGTAATGTAACAGGTAGTATAGCACCTAATGGAGCACCTAACGTTGTTAGAGCAAACACACTAATTGTAAATGGTTCTTACACAATGCCCACATCAGATGGTACTGCTAATCAAGTATTAACAACAAATGGCAGTGGTGTAGTAAGTTTTGCTACATCTAGTACAAGCAATATCACAGAAGGTACAAATTTATATTTCACAAACGCAAGAGCAGATGCTAGAGTACAAGCGGCAATTGATACAGATACTTCTTTTGCTAGTGCTTCAGATACTTTAGTACCATCACAATTAGCAGTTAAAACATACGTTGACGCACAAGTTGATACTGTTGATGCCTTAAGTGAACTAAGTGGTGATACAGATGACGTCACAGAAGGTTCAACAAATCTTTATTACACAGATGCCAGAGCAAATAGTGCCATAGATGCAAAACTCACTGGCAATTTAACATTCGGTGAAGTTGATGCTAGTACTGTATCATCGCCTATATTTGAAACAGTAAGCGATTACGGATCGGTTGCTAGTTCAACAACAAACACAATTAATTATGGTAATTTAACTGATACCGTTGTAGCACTGGTTAATAGTGATTACGGTGTAGTGGAATCAAGTGGAGGACCAGTTGAGTTTCCACAGTATGAAGTTGCATCAGTACCTGATGCATCTGCATATACAGGGCATATGATATTTGTGCCTAACGAGTCAGGAGGCGCAGTAATGGCATTTAGCGATGGCACAAACTGGCGTCGAGTGACAGACAGAACAGTCATAAGTAGTTAGTAGGAGAACATAAATGACAGAAGAAACAAAAACAGCAGTACACCATCCGGCTGATACAAATGGAGATGGAAAGGTTTCAAAAGCAGAAGAGCAAATGTACCTAGAGTTCAAAAGAAAAGAACTGGAAGATTTAGATGCAATGAGAGATGCACAAAGAAGTATGGCTTGGTTTGCACTAAGTGGTATGCTTCTATATCCAT
>Ga0255752_10000271_pt1 | contig 63917 bp, 47 predicted proteins | sample 011ome_25_FD_179952 | JGI IMG/M metagenome (GOLD analysis project Ga0255752, IMG submission 179952) | Coastal salt marsh microbial communities from the Groves Creek Marsh, Skidaway Island, Georgia - 011512CT metaG (version 2) | ecosystem: Environmental > Aquatic > Marine > Intertidal zone >...
CATGACTTGTACTTACATTTCCCGTTACAAGTATTGTATTAGGATATCCTCCACTGCCACCATTTGATCCAATGTTAACACTACTACCTCTGAGGTATGTTGTACTAGAACCTTGAATAATACTATTACTACTTCCATCAGTTTTTACTTGAAGTGTGTCTGAGCCAAAACTAATTTTCGTAGCATTGTCTAATAGAATATTGTTTCCGTTTGCATCTAAATCACCACCTAACTGCGGAGTAGTATCTTGTACGACACTTGTAAATGTTTCGCTAGTTAAGTATCCACTTAGATCCGGAGGTGTATATGTAAACACGCCAGTTGAATTATTGTATGCAATTGCACCAGTACCGCTTGCACTTGCAGGAGTGCCTACACTAATATCTGTTAGTGCGATATGATCTGTAGGTGTGCCGCTGATATCAGCATACGCAATACCTGTGATACTTTTGTTAACAACAAATTTATCAGTTCCGCTGTTGTATGTAAATGTAGCATTAGCGCCATCGATTGTCAAGCCTGCGCCGTTAGCTGCTGATGCATTTGCGGCTCCGTCGGCTAGTGTTAAATTTAAATCATTGATATTTACAGTTGTACTGTTAATAGATGTTTGTGTTCCGTCAACTTGTAAGTCACCTGCAATAACAACTGTACCTGTGTTATCTCCAACTGCCGACGGATCAATTACAAAACTAGCAGGACCTGCTAAGTAGCCGCCTACAGTAATATGTCCTGCCATTTGAGTATTATTTTTTACTATAAAATCTTTAACTGCCATACTATTATACCAATGTGCTTATTCTTGTAATTTTGTACTGTGTGCTATTTGCACTAGCACCAGTTGCTAGTAATCTAACATTTCCACTGTTTATATCTGCATCAAATGTAACTAATTCGGCACTGCCTGTAAACATAACACCATATGTGGTCACGTATGCAGTTGTTCCGTCATGTATCAATAACACTTCAACTACTTGATATTCGCTGCTCACTGTATCAGTTGCTTGTACTGTGTATTTGCAACTTCTAAATTTTGTTGTTGCGAAAGTATCTATTGCAGACTGTGTGGTTGTTGACAACGAAGTGCTTGCTGTTTCTAAGTTGCTCACTCCGTCTATTCTAATTGCACCATCTACATGCAATGTTTCTAATGGTGTTGCTATACCAACACCAACTCTGTCGTTTGCTTTATCTACTACAAGTGTGTCAGTATCTACTGTTAGATCACCTGTTACAATTAAGTCGTTGCCAATTGTTACATCATTGGGTAAACCAACTGTGATTGTTTGACCGCTTGCACTAGTTTCTATTTCGTTTGTTGTGCCAGCTATTGTTAAACTTTGGCTATCTAAATCTATTGCACCTGTGCCAGTGTCGCCTGCTACATCTAAGTCTTGTGCAGTAAGTTGTGCATCAACATACTGTTTTGTTGCAGCATGTAAGTTTGCTGTAGGATCACTTGCTAGTGTGAGTGTTCCGGTGAGTGTAACATTTCCACTACTGTCTACAGTGATTTCATCGTGATTGTCAATACCCAATGCCGCTAGACTAAACACACTTACATCAGTAGTAAATGCATATACTCTTATTTCATCATTTAATAGAGGAGCAACACCAAATGTAATATTACCATTTGCGGCAATGCTATAATCAGCAGCATCTAATAATACACCATTGATATATATTTGCGCATCGCTAATTGCTGTGTTACTAGTAACAAATGTTGTTTGACTGCCTGTACCTGTAAAACTGTGTAGTGTGTATGCACTGTTAGATACTGCATCAATCTTTATTACATTGTTAGTAGTATCAACATCAATATCAACATTTGTGCCTCCTAAAAATGTAAGAGAATCACTGTCTGATACAGCATTCAAACTACCTGTTTGTGAAAATGAATATCCGCTGTTTGTATCTGTAACGTTAATAGTAGCAAATTTATTAACACTTAATGCGGCTGTACTTGCTGCTGTAATACGTCCTTGTTGATCAACAGTAATAACAGGAATAGCAGTTGTACTACCATACGCACCCGGAGTAACAGCGGTATTGTCTAATGCAATAGCAACTTGATTATTAGTTACTGTACTGGTTAGTCCAGTGCCGCCTATAATTGTAAATGTATCATTTTCAACATCAATAGCATCAGTACCACTATCGCCGGCGATGTTTAATGTTCCACCGCCGCCAATAGCACCCCATGCTGTTCCGTCATATCCTTCAAAACTACTATCGGTTGTGTTGAAACGTAATTGTCCAGTAGCCGCTGTAGGTCTTTGTGCAGTTGTACCCACAGGAACTCTGATACTACTGTTTGTATCAATTACTAAGTCGTTGCCATCAAATGTTAAATTAGCACTATCTTCTAGCTCGCCAGCAGTGCCAGCAATTACTATTCTGTTATCAGTAAGGTCACTAACCTTAACACTGTTCATAGTTACATTACCGCTAGTGTCAACAACAATAAATCCGTGATTTGCTAATCCTAAACTAGGAAGCGTAAGTGCGTTTACTTCGCCTGTAACAACAACATCAATTTGATCATTAAGCAATGGAGCTGTCACAAACGTAACAACACCGTTACTTTCCGTGTAGTCATTGGTTGGCTGAATTAATACACCATTCAAGAATACCATGCTAACAGTGCCTTGTCCGGCTTGTGTATCAAATGCTGTTTGACTTCCTGTTCCAGTAAAGTTTACTGTGATAAAACTTGCGTCTGCGCCTGGTGTTGTACTGATCCATTCACTACCTGTATATACATACAGTTCACCAGTAGTTCCTGTATCAAACCAAAGATCTCCTGCTGTTACACCAATACTAGGAGCAGTGGTTTGATAGTAAACAGCGGAGCCACCTCCGCCGCCTCCGCCACTAACAGTTTGGAATGTTAAGTTTCCACTACCATCTAGTGCTAGTACTTGTCCTGTTGTACCTCTAGCAGTTGGAAATTTGTAGTATGTACTACCAGCTAGATCACCTATTGTTAAAATGCCAGTGTTGTCAACACTTATACGTTCTGTTCCAGCAGTGGTAAATCTAATAAAATCTTCGTCGCTGTTTGTTTCTACTTTAACATGTGTGTCGCCGTCAGCGTCTTCAATTTTATCGCTGAATCCTGATCCACCACCGCCACCGGAGTTAGCTACCCATGCATAATCTGTTCCGTCCCAACTTAATACTTCATTTGTACTAGCAGTGCTAGTATTAAGATGTGTATCAACGTCTGAATCACCATATTGCGCTACACCTGTAATTGTAATTTCATCAGTTGCAGCATTGGTTGTTATTGTAATGCCTGTTCCAGCTACAAATGTAAGTGTGTCTGTTGGATCGTCTGCAACTACATCACTTTGACCGCTGACACTGATTGTTTTAAATGCTTCGTTGACTGTGCCAGTTCCGCTGCCTACATCTATCCATCCACTACCGTTATAAATTTCTGCTTTACCACTTGTACTGTTAAAACGTAGCATACCAGTTTGTGCAGTTGGACGTTGCGCAGTTGTACCGGTTGGTATAACAATAGCATCTGTAGTTGATACTTTGAATATACTTCCATCAAAAGTAAAGTTACTGTCGTCTTCAAGTTCGCCGTTTGTGCCTGCTACAACAATTCTGTTGTCAGTTAGATCACTCACTGCCATACTAGGTACAACTAAACTACCACTAAGTGTGATTGTAATAGCACCTGTAGTTGTGTCTACTACTAATATATCATTATTAGCATCATCCTTAACACTCAGTGCATCTGCTAGATTAGTAGGAACAACTATTTCATTTTCGCCTGTTGCACCTTTAAAGTTTATGCTTTCAGTTAGATATAGATCTTTCCAAGACTTTGTTGCACTGCCTAAATCGTAACTGTCATTTATGTTTGGAATTAGATCGCTGTTGATATCTGCATTGATATTGATGTTATCTGTATCGTCGTCACCTAAATTAATGGTGCCGCCCACAGTAACATTTCCAGTAACATTTATGTTGCCGCCTACATTTAAATCTTTAACAATGCCTACGCCGCCTGCAATTGTTAGTGCGCCATCATTGAATGTGGTGCTTTGTGTTGCAGTAGAAATAGCAACAATACCTGTGTCACTGATTGTTATTCTTTCAGAACCTGCTGTAAAAAATCTTAGTACATCATCGTCAGCTGACTGTTCAGCATCAATGAACGTATCACCATCAGTATCACTAACGCCACCTATGTTTTTCCAAGCAGTGCCGTTGTAACCTTCAAATTCATTTAGTTGTGTATTGAATCGTATTTGCCCAGTTTGTACTACACCACCTTGTGGTCTCTGGGAAGTGTTACCCACTGGTATACGCAAACTGCCAGCAGTATTGATAGTTATGTTACCAGTACTAGTGGTAATCCTATCTCTTTGATGATCTAAATTCAACGCCATATATGTCTCTCACTTATTACATATATTTAGCTGTGAACTACTATGGATTCTGAATTCTAAACTTATATTGTCCTGGAAACGGACTATACAAATAACGGTCAGGTGCACCTTGAAGATACCTACCATCTGAGGCCGAACTTCTATAATTTGAATTTGCAATAGTCCATGTTGAATAATTTGGATCTTCTCTAAGTTTACCCGACTGTGCTTGATTATGTAGGAAAGTTTTTAGCTGTGCAGGAGTCATGTGTGGGTTAACTTGTAATACTAATGCACCTATACCACATACTTGCGGACTTGCCATACTTGTTCCACTTTTACTGCCAATTTTAAAATTAGCATCACTTGGATAATCACCGTCTGCACCTTCGTTGGTTGTACTCATAGTGCTTATAATATTATCTCCAGGTGCGTATATATCAACACCCGGGCCACTATTGGAATACGAAGCTCTTTGTTCTAGATTACCAGTAGAATTAACAACATCATCTACAGATCCTACCATAAATGCATTTGTACTAAATGGACTGCTTCCTCGACAGTAGTAGATATAACCACCCGGAGTTCCGTATGGATTAACTCTATATCTATTATTATAATCAGGACCTCCGTCGACATCAATTGGTAAATTTCTATTACCTGCCGCTATGCACACATGGACACCTGCTGCAATTAATTCTTCTACATCAGTATCAACACTAGTATATCTAGGATTTGTTCTCCTAACAGATTGACTGGTATATGCATTCCACAATGGCAGCCCGGTTCTTTGTTGCATTAGTAAAGAACCTGAAAAACTATTAGCAACACCTGTATTATTATTGTCGTATGTCCACTGTGTTCCTCTATAGTATCCATCATATGGCTCAAAGCTATTATCTACATAATATCCCCAACTCATATTAACTATTGTAGGACGCTTGTATCCTGTTGCAGGATCAACTGGTTTGTTTTGATGCCAAATTTTTATTGCATCAAATGCATATGTAGAACTAATACCTGTTCCACTATCGCCGCTACCTTCAAGCCCACCGAGTTTTTGACTGTATATACGAGCATTTTTAGCCCATCCATATGTAAGACTTGCAGCAGTTCCTGCACAATGTGTGCCATGTCCATGATAATCTCTATCGTGATTAGCACTTTGTGTAAAACTTAAACCACTTTCAGTTGCCCAGTTAATAGATGTTACTCTGCTGTTTCCATCTGCATCGTTGAAATCAGGATGATCAGCTTGAATACCACTATCTTGTATTACTATGTCAACTCCAGTTCCGTCTAAGTTATATTCATAATCTCCGCTAACAGTTGTTCCTGCTCCATAATCATTGGTGGTTCTTGAACATCTATGTATTGCCCACGGAAGGTGAGATCCACTACTGCTACTAGTTTTGGTAAAATCTCCCGACTGAACTGCATAAAGTTCCATTCCAGAATCTGGTATATCATCTGGCGGAACTTCTACATCTAATACTCTATTGTCATTTTTTAATGCTTCAGCTTCTTCTGCTGTTAAACTATAATGTGTATTACGCACTGATCCTGGTCTTGGATTTGCAATATCAACACTGCGAGAAGGTATAGACGAATCTCCAGAATTTTGTGTCATTTCTGCTTGAAAACTACTAGGGTCTGCATCTACTGTTAGTGTAACAATATATTCTTTTTCACTCATTGCAAATCCTTAAACAATATTAATTGTATTACCCATACCCGAATGTATGGTGCATTGATAATACAATGTCGACGGAGCACTCATAGGCACTTTGAATACAATGTTTCCACTCGAAGCACTATTGTTAGTCACTCCGGTGTTATATGCCGCTCCACCGGCACTTTGTCTAATTTCAAAAGGATGCCCGCCGCCTGAATTGTTTACAAATATATACTGTTCACCTCTGCGAAGATATAATACTGGGTCATTTTCAGTAGTCGGAAACCATATGTTTCCTGCATCTGAGAATGTATAATCTGTAGATCCGTTTGATCCTATCGTAAATGTATGTGCAATTGTTTTACCATTTACATCTAAGTCACCACCAAGTTGTGGAGTTGTATCTGCTGCTACACTTGCAATGCCACTGCCACTAATGTTAGTTAACTGTGATCCATCTACAGCTGGTAATTTTGCTGTTCCGTCTAGCTGTACAATTTTGTTTGCTGTTGTGCCTACGTCAACTGCTAGTGTTTGTGTATGATCACCTGTTGTTGTATCTTGTGTTCCTGTTAAACCTGTACCTGCTGTAATATTAACTCTTGTGATATCTCCACTAGCGCCGCTACTACCTGCGGTTGCCACCCAAGCATTGTTTTCATAACTTTCCAATTGATTAGTTGTAGTATTATAAATCATATCTCCATTTGCAGGACTAGAAATAGCATTACGAGTAGTTGTTGTAAAACTTGCTAATCTAAATGGAGTATCTGTAACTAGTACACGATTTGTTGCGTCTAGTTCTATATTTGCTCCAGCACTGATAGTTGTACTACCTGATCCTGTTACATTTAAATTTGTTGCTGTAATATTGGGAACAGTTAGTGTATTAGTAGTACTGTTATACGTAAAATCACTGTCGCCTCCAAATGCACCTGCATTATTAAATTGTACTTGAGTTGTACTGCCTCCTGGTGTGCCTCCGCCACCTGTCTGTGCTACCCATGCATAATCACTTCCGTTCCAACTTAGTACATAACCACTGGTTGGATTTGACTGATTTAAATGTGTATCAACGGAGCTGTTTATATCCGGAGGTGTGTATGTAAAAACTCCTGAACTGTTATCATAAGAAATAGCGCCATCACCACTTGCTGATCCTTCACTACCAACACTCAAGTCAGTTAACGAAATGCCACCACTTCCTGCAGCATCATTTTGGGGTATCCAATTACTACCATTCCATTTTAACACTTGTCCAGTTGAAGGAGCATTTGTAGTTGTATCGACATCTGATAGTGTATCTATACTTCCGATACTAGCTCCACTAAATTGTGAATTAGCCCAAGACTGAGTGGCAACTAAATTACCAAACATGTTGATGTTTCCGGAAACATCTAGATCGTTATTAAATTTTGTTTCACTCATTTTTTTTCCTATTTAAATTAAGCTCTGTCTATAAACCAAAAATGGTTGACTGCATTGCTTACTAAAATTACACCAACACCAGTGATAGCACTACCTGTATTGTTAGTGTATGTAGCATAAGCACTTGGACTGTAGTTGTTGTTGATCAATCTATCATTGTTATCGCCGTTACGATATAAAACAGTACCAACACTGTTACCAGATAAATCTCCTAAGAGCTTGATCACCGCAGTATCTCCGGGATTCAGTGTTTGTGATCCGTTACCACTGTAAATGATTTCGCTTCCGCCACCACCAGCACTTGCTACTGCGGTATCCACATATGCTTTGGTTGCTGCATGAAGATTACTACTAGGGGCACCGCTTAGTGTTAATGTGCCAGTCATAGTCCCGCCTGATAAATTTAGTTTGTTATTTGTTAAGTTTGTTACATTTGTATTTGTTGTAGCTAAGTCTGAAGTAAGATTAGTAACATTAGTATTTGTTGTAGCTAAGTCTGAAGTAAGATTAGTAACATTTGTATTTGTTGTAGTTAAGTCTGAAGTAAGATTAGTAACATTTGTATTTGTTGTAGTTAAGTCTGACTGATTGGCCATTTCAATCCATGCACCTGCATGAGCAAAATAACCTTTTCCGGTAGCATGAACATGAGCAAACATACCATGATATGTGCTTGCACTTGGTAAATCTGATAAACCAGAATAAACATTCGCAAATAGCACTTTGTTTCCATTGCCATCAATATCACCCGACATTGTACCACCTGCTAGTGGTAGCTTATTTGCTATACTATTTGTTGTTGTAGTTGCGAAATTAGGATCGTCGCCTAATGCAGCCGCTAGCTCATTTAGTGTATCTAATGTACTAGGAGCACTGTCTACTAGAGCTGCTACTTCGTCTGTAACATTTTGATCTGATGCTAATGATCTCCATGTGCCATTTTCGTAAACTTCGAATTGATTTATAGTGGAGTTATAAATCATATCTCCATTGCTAGCAGTTAATGCATTTCTCTGTGCGGTGGTTAAATTTGCTAATCTTAAACTAGTGTCTTGAACTTCTACTGTGCTAGTAGCATCAAATTTAATCTTATCTGCTGATCTTATTACTGTCATTGAATAAACTCCTGATATACATATTTATAAACACTAGTCATAAAAACAGGGGCCGTAGCCCCTGTTTTCTTGTTTAGTAAAACAATTACATATTATGTAAATGCAAGTTGACCTGTTGTTACAGCAATTTTTGCTAGGTAGTCAGCAGCATTACCAAGCGAGCTTGCTTGGTTGCTTAGTTCTACATAACCATAACGTGTCATGAAGCTAACTACTGGCTCAAATGTACTTGGGTCAAGTACTGTACCGCTTGACATCAGTGGGATGTATGGGCAGTAGAACGCCGCTGCGTCTGTTTCTGTTGAACCTTTGTAACCAACTAGAACATCGTCGTTAGCTGCATACTGGTTTACATAAACACGCATTGTGCCGTTTAGAGTACCTACAAACTTTGTGTTTGTTGGTGCTTCAAAAGTACCTTCTGTGCTACGTGCGAATGCTGAAGTTGTAGCACTCTGTAGTACTGTTAGTACTGTTGGGCTAACAACTGCCCAGTTACCTGCACCACGACGTGTGCGGGCTGCGATTGTGTTCGCATTTTTGTTGATTAGAACTGCAAGAGCTGCATGCTCGTCACCAACAAATGTTGCTGTACCACTTACGCTACCTTGTGCGTATGTGTCTGATGCTGCACCAGCAAGACTTGTTAGGCTTGCAATGATTTCTTGATCAATTTCAGCAGTAATTTCTTGTGCAAGTGCTTGCATAATTTCTGCTTCAACGTCAAGACCATGCATGCTTTGTGCGTCTTGTGCTGCTTCAAATGTCCAACGTGCTGATAGCTTACGTGATTTAGCTTCAACAGTTTGCTTTAGAACTTGAATGCTTAGTTTCTTACCAGCTTCACCTTCTAATGCGCTTGTTGCAGCCGCTTTATCGTCTACTGCACCTGAATAACCAGCTGCGATTTTGAATGGGCTTAGTGCCTCATCGCCTGCTGCTGTATCAATACCACTTGTTGAGTTAAATGCTTCTGCATAACGTACACGTAGTGTGTGGATTTGTCCAACTGGGCCTGTCATAGGCTGAACACCAACGATTTCGTTGGCGATAACAGTTGGCATAACACGTCTAATCACTGGAAGAATTACTTTATTAAGTGTTGCTACGTTTCCTGCTTGAGTTGCACCAGTAGAAGCTGCCTCTGCGAGATAGTTCTTAGTGTTTTCAAGTGTTGTTTCCATCACTTTTTTCTTAGTCCCAGTTAGACCGTCTGTTAGAGCTACTTTAGTTTCGCTCCAATTTTCCATTAGGTTGTCTGCCATTTTCGGTCTCCTTAACTAATACCGGCTAGTTTACGAAGGTAAACAATGTCTGCACCTGATTCAACTTCTGTTGACTCGTTTAGTGCTTTATTTCCAGTGATCTCTTTTGAAGATTCACTAAGTACCTTCTTTTGGGGTTTTTTAGCATCTTCCTTCAATACTGATGGTAGATACTTGTTAAATGCATTTTGTAGCTTGTCAGTTTTTACACTTTCGAGCAATGCACCCATAATTTCTTTATGGTCTTTGCTGAGAGGTTGCATCATTTCTTGCATAATTTGCTTTCTTTCTGCTGTATCAGCGGCAATACGAGCACGTTTTGCACTCTCTTGTACTAATACTTCTTTCTCAGCAATGGCTTTGTTTTTGTTTTCAATCTCACTTTGTAGACTTTCAACTACTTTTGATAACTTAGAAACTTCTGTTCCTTCGTTCAAGTAGCTACCCATAAACTCAGCTGCAAACGTTTCGAAAATCTTACGACCAAAGGTATTTTCTTTAGCTGTTTTGATATCTTCACGCAGTGTGTTAAGTTCACTCTTGAGTGTGTTCTCAAGAATTCCGTTAACTTTTGTTGCGGCTGTTTTAATGAAGTCTGCTTTAGTTTGATTAATAACTTCTTTGCCTTCTTTAATCATTTTGACTTTTGCTTCAACTAGTGAGCGTTTGTCCTCATGAAACTCATTGAGCTCCTTAGTGAGTTGTTCCATAACAAAGCCTTCCAGCTTTGACATGTTTGCTTCTTGAACAACTCGGTCTTCGCGAAGTTCATTAATTTCTTTGCGAAGTGTATCCATCACAAATGAATCAAGCAATTTTGCATGCTCTTTCATGTGCTTGCGATAGGCTACACGATCTTCTGCAACTTTGGCTTTGTCTGCTTGGAACTCTTCAAGTTCTTTTGCAATAACATCACCAATCATTGTATCTGCGGCTTCAACAATTTGCGCCTTGTCATTTTCATAACGTTGTGCAAATTCTTCTCTAAGTTCAGCTGTGATTGCCTCACGAGCTTCTGTTAGTTGGGTATCCCAAGCCTCAGATAATGAAGATCTGACCTCTTCGGAGAGCGTATTTGAGTTTAATAGTTCATCCATTGCATGAGCCATATTAATCTCTCCTATACTTCAGGTTTTTTATAAAATTTGTCACCTCTTCCTGGAGATAACGTTGTGCGCCTTTGTCGTGTCTAGTTGCACTAGCGACATCCAATAGTACATTACCCCTACTATGATTCATAATTCTTTCATAGATTGGATCGGGGTAAGCATCAGGAGCACTTGGATTTGCTACGATATCTACGGTAATAATTTCAAAATCTTTAACTATTCCGTTTTCGTTAACATTGCCACTGCCTCGGCTTGACACGCCTAGTTTGACACCACTCTCTAATAGGGTTTTACAAATGTTTCCCATTGGAGTTGGTAGAATTTTAAGTTTGCCGATACCGTTCGCACCATCAGTATCCATTTCAGTGATCATGTGACTTACACGATCTAAATTGATATTGAGGTCATCTGGGTGATCAGCTTCACCTAATACACTGTACCCACCTTTAATTTTTTCATTGATACTTTTTACAGCACTATGAATTTCTTCTTTGGTGTAGATACGATTGTTTTGATTGCGTACATCGCCTTCAATAAAGATACCTTTCATATACAGGCTTTTGCCACCGTTCGCTTCTTCAATAGCTTCAGTGACAATGTTTGCCTGATTAAATGTTAAGTGTTCTTTTAGCGAGGTAAACATATTACTTCATTCCTCTGATTGGACTGTCTGACTTTGTGTCTTCACGCTTTGGTGCAGGTGCTGCACTTGGCGATCCAGCTTCTTGAGGACCATCTACGCCCATGTCTTTTACAGCAGGAGCACTAGCTTTAGCGCCTTCTGATGTATCTGTTGGGTGTGGTTTAGCATGTGCATTACCAGCGCCTTTGGCTACTGGACTGCCTTTGTCACTGTTATCACTGTGTGATACACTAACTGCTGACATTGTAGCGCCTTCTTCCATTGCTTCAACTTCGTCTGCTTCAAAAGCAATTGCTTCTTCTGCTGGCTCGTCTTCTGCTGGCTCGTCGCCCATCATGTCTGCAAATGCTGCACGTAGTTCTGCAATTGCGTCTTCTACGTTGTCCATTGCTTCTTCTGCATCTGATTCTTCACCTTCTGGTTCGTCATCCATGTCTGCATCCATGTCCATAGCTAGATCCATTTCTGGTTCTGCCATTTCTTCGTCATCCATGTCCTCATCGTCCATGATTTCTTCGTCTGCGATCTCGTCTTCGGCTGTTTCGATATCATCAAGGAAATCTTCTTCAGCATCAGAAGCATCAATTGCCTCTTCTACTTCGTCGTCCTCTGAATCATCGTCAGCTTCATCAAGATCGATAGTCTCATCAAGATCTTCTTCTTGAATCTCGTCTTCTACTACTTCATCGCTTTCAGTGATACTTGCCCAATGGTTTTTGGCTTTCTCAACAAATACGCTGTGTAGGAGATCAGCAGCTTTGTCCTGCTCATCGTTGACGATGTATTCAAGGACCTTAACTAAAGATTCCTTGTGTTCGCTCATATCATTTCTCCTTAAAAAATTACAGGCTTACCAAGATGGTTTACATCTATATTTACAATACCAAGACGTTTCGCTTGATAAAAGGCCCAAAAAATGGGTATTTTATGATTTTGCTCATAAGATAAGTAAAATTTAACTGAAAATTATTAAGTTGCAGCAGGTCTTGCGTAAATTTTCTTTACACGTTTTGTTCTATTTGCATGCTCAATATTATGCACTTCACGCTGTTTTCTTAGTCGATTAAGGTGCTTTAGTGTTAGTCGTTGCTTGCGCACATCGTCTATTTTTCTATTTGCATAGTTGTTTTCTTCAGCGTCATAATACTCTTTTAAAAATTCTGCGTCACGCATTTTGGTCTCCTGTTGGTGCAGCTTCTGCACCACTTATCGGGCTAGCGCCTGATTCTGTATCGTCAGTGGGTGCATCTACATCCATATCAATGTCACTGCCATCCGGAACATCAAAGCCACGTACTCCTACGTTGCCTAATCCTGGCATTGAATCTCCGTCTGGAGTTACACCACTTTCGTTTTCTTCTTCCCACATACGCTCATTCTTTAGAATCTCATCTTCAGTTAAGCCTAAATATTTCTCCATTAAGAAACGTCTGCTCATGTAGTTTACGCCTTCTAAGCTACCAAATACATTTGCTCTTGCGCTGTGGATTTCAATCTCTTTGTATTGACTAAAGCTCTGAGGCTCTACAAATTTTAAATCAAACAAACTTGCGTCAATACTCAAACCTTTGTTTTTCATAAACAGTTTGAATTCTTTGTCCATGGTAGGTGCTAGTGCATTTTGTAGTCTCATACAGTATTGATTGAATCTGTATTCTTGAATAAATGCTGTGCCTACTCTACCATCCACGTATGTTGCTGTTCCATCATCTGGACCTGTTGGCAAGTAACTACTAGGCACACGCAATGCTCTTAGCATTTTGTTTGTGAAATAACGCAAGTCATCAATTTGACCTAAGTTATCTCCGCCTGGTAACACTTCAACTTTACTACCTCTGCCTTCAGCAGTTTGTGCAAAGAAGTAGTCTTCCATGATGCTAAGTGGATTGTATGCGGCATCCATAATAGTTGTGCCGCCACCAGTTTTGTTTGGAATACGCTTTTGGTGAATTTCGTTTTTAACACGCTCAACAAAACCCATAGCTTTGTTGGGAGGCATATTACCTACATCAACATAAAACACTCTGCGTTCCGGAGCACGTTGTACTCTATAAATGATAATACTGTCTTCAAGCAATTCTTTTTGCTTGTATGTTTTGAAAATCGGATCTAAGATACTGCTACCAAACGGCCAGTTCATGTCCATGCCTTCTGTCATACCCAAGTGTACAACATGGCTTGCGTCTACTGTGTACTCTTGAATGTTGCCTGTGCCTGGATCATACTGTCCTGCTTGTTGTCCATAAGCACTTTTGTCCACTGCTTGTCCACGCATCATACTGTTTACACTACTGTATGTTTGACTGTGTTGCACTGGTTGGCTTACAGTTTTTTCTTGCATGTTGAGATCAATGTTTTTAACAATGTACTGCTCAGGCTTTTTGCCTTTGGCTTCGTTTACAACTGCTTTGGTAACATCAACAGGATTTACATAATATAATTCCCATGTTTCTGGATCTCTAATAAAGAACTGATCTCCGTACTTGATGCTGTTTCTAAACATACGAAAGATACGTTTGTCCCAGTCTTGTAGGTTACACCATTGGTTAAGTGTTGACTCTAGTATCTTTGCTTCGCTTTCTGTAGCAGTTTCTTTGTATTCAATTCTAAAAGGAACACCTGTTACTTCATCTACTTGTGTACTGAATTCGCTAATAATGTCAAGAGCAGCGTTAATCTCACTGTCCATGTCCATTTGATCATACTGTGCATAACGCTCAACTCTATTAGGTTGCCCACTGTAAACTTCAGGCAACCAGCTCTGAAAGCGGCTAGCACTGCTAGGCTTCATACTATCAGTAGCTTGCCCGCCGTATGCTGTAAAATGTTTCTTCCAACTCATATGAATCTCTTTTTCTTTATTATAGTGTATTTATGTGTTTTGTCAAGTCAGTATATTGTCACCGATTCGATTCCTGTCTAAAGAATTCAAGGATATCTCGCATCGAGTTTGTAAGCCCAGATACTAACGAAGCCACACTCGTCGGAGATAAGTTAAATTCTCTAGCACCTTCAAATGCATTTCTGAGATCTAACTTAGCTTGATCTTCTTCACTGTATTCTGGGTTACCATCTGCGTCCGTTCCTATCTGTGTTGGCTCAAAGTCTTTGAAGAATGCTGCACCGCCTGCACCTAGTGCATTTACCGCTGCATTCATTTGTAGAATTTTACCAATCTTATCTTGTCCGATGGATCTTGCAACAACACCGCCTAAAAAGGCTTCACTTGCAAAATCAATCTCATTGCCTGCTCCAAGATTCAGTAGTGCTTGTGGTCCAAGTTCTCCAAGTGCTGCACCTATGCCTTCTGCTAAACTGCTTGCCATGTCACTTGATAAAAAGTTATTAATGTTTTTAGTAAAATCACTAAACGCTTTGCCTAAATCGTTTGCTTCATCACCAACAATATTTAATGCTGTGTCTAGTCTTAGAGCAGCTACTAATTTTGCCTGTTCCTCTAATTCGAGTGTCAATGTCTGCAACTCTTTTCCTGAGCCTTCGACACCTTCAGTCAATTCATTGTATGCACTTTCAAAGTTTTCCCTCATATTATCTTGAGTGTTTACCATGCGCTGTTGCACTGTGAGTATTTCTTCTGCAACACTGTCTCCAAGTGCAGCTTGTGTTCTCAGTACATTACTGCTTTGTCCTACATCTGAGGCAACATTTTGTACCATCGACTGTAGTGTTGTCATATCTAAATCACCGCCATTGGCAAATCCTTGATTAATAAAATTAATTAATTCCTCTGCGCCGCCGCCTAGACGTGCAATCAATTCAGGAGCAAAAGCATTAGCAGGCAAGTCAGTAGCAATGCCATTGATAATAGCTTCACCTAGTGCTTTACCTCCCGGCAATTGACTGAGTGCTCCTGTCATTGCTTCGAATTTTTTACGAGTATCTTCGCTTTGTTCGCTGAGAAAGCTCTGTGCAATTACACTTTTCTTGGCTTCCATCTGTGCTTTAATTCGTTCTCTTACATCTTGTCCTGTTACTTTAGCCATAGCTTGTTGTTGTTTTAGATTTTCTAACATAGCAGCAGAAAATTGTTCTGTTGTTGCATTTCTAAACTGTTCTTGATTCATGCTATCACGTCTAATCTGTAACTCTTCTCCCAAGTACTCTGACATCTCTGCACTGGTCATACTAAATCCGCCAGCGGCTATAGCACCTTTTCTAAACTGTTCGTTTAATTTTAAAAATTCCATACTGCCGGATTGTGTGCTATCGCTAAGACTTCTGATTGCAGCTTGGTTGGTTGCAATAATTTTACTAAATTCCGTAAAGTCTAAACCAACACCTGCAAGTCTCTTGTTAACATCTAAAAAATTATTTCCAAAGTCTAATCCAAATCTACTTGCAAATCTGAAACTTTCACCTAGATCAATAGCAGCTTGGTTAGCCATTCCAAACGCAGTTGCAATAACACTAGATCCAAGTCCTGAAAAGAATCCACTGAGTGCGCTGTTGAATGTAGTTGCACTTTGAGAAGATTGTATAGCTTGATTGCCTATATTTCCAGCACCCTGACGCATTTGTCTCATCAATGTTATATTGTCTTTTTCGTTGTTTTTATTGCCTTCTTGTATGCCTCTGCGTATTCCAGATAGTATATTATTACTTTGATTGCCTTCTTCTTTGACTGCACCTAGTGCAGCATTAAGTGATTTTTGTGCACCTAATAATTCATTGAGTGTGCTTTCACTAGCAAGTTCACTAGCGTTGACTTCAACACTCTGTCCACCAAATTGAAAATATATGCTTGCCATTAACTGCTCACTTAATTTAGATAAATACTTTTATACACAGTTATTTATAGGCGAAAAATGAACAATCCACTAGCTAATCACTTTAGACAAAAAGAAATCTATGTCAGACTGCCAACTCAAGGCAAATGGCTATCTAACAAGCCCAAACTCACCCAAGATGGCGAGATTGGTATTATGCCAATGACACTACAAGATGAAATACTACTGAGTATACCTGACAGCTTGTACAACGGAGAAAGTTTGTTTAAACTGATATCCAGTATTGTTCCTGACATCGCAGATCCTTACGAACTCAGTTTACCAGACTTTGATGTGATACTGCTAGCCAGTAGAGCTGCAACGTATGACAAAAAAATGAGTGTGGAAAGTTTTTGCACACACTGCAACGAACCAAACATGTATGAAATAGACTTGCCTAGTATTTTAAGCAAAGTTAGATTAATTGGGCAAGACAACATATTTGAAATAGACGGTTTGGTTTTTGAACTAAGACCTAATACAGTAGCCGCACTTAATACATTTCATATTAAAAATATACAAAGTACAAGTTTGCTGAGACAGTTACACAATTCATCTGATCAAGATAAACTTATACACAGTGAAGAATATCAAAATAACTTATCTATAGTAAGTGCCGCAAATATTGCGTTGATTGCCGACGCTATTGTTTGTGTAACAACACCTGACGGAACACAAGTTAAAGACATGCAACACATCATCGAATATGTCAACAATGCCAAACGTCATGTGATTACAAAAATCGAAGAGAAAGCAAAAGCATTGAACAACAATGGACTAAACAAAACATTTAATTTTACTTGTAGTCATGAAGAATGCTTAAAAGATTTTGAAGGTGCTATAGAATTTAACCCAGCTTTTTTTTTCAGAAATATATCCTAGCAAGCATAGGTGATGCTAGTAAAGTTGAAGAAATTATCCAACGATACGAAAATGCACAAAAGAGATTGAGAAGTCAAGTCAACAGCATTGTGATATATTCACAAGGAAGTTTTACACTTCAAGAATTATACAAAATGCCAATGCATTACATCAAAGAGATCGAAGAAGCATTAATTGAAAAGAACGAAAAGGAAAAGCAGATGATAGAACAAGCAAAGGGAAAGAATAGACAAACATTCTAATGTTTCTTCGAAGAGCTAACGCTCATCGTCATACTCATTTCATTTCGTATGATATTTCTTTCTTAGATATAATTTTTATTATGATTAGTTATTACCCTGTTTTCAGTCGCACTTAGCTTGTTACAGCCAAGTGCAAAAAAAAGCTAAAGGTCATTACCCCGCTCCAGATCGCTCCGTTATAGTGAAACCTAATATAGGCAGAGGCGGTCTTGCGCTACCCCTTTACTCACTGCTTAAGACGCAGAAACTCCAGATGCTATAACGTCAACATTACTGGATATCCGTGGGTTACAATGGCACAGTAGAGCCCACTCTTTTGGTTTGTTTTGCCTCAGCAAGATCCGACGGTACATATTACTACGCACAATCTCAATGCTTTTGATTAGGAGGCTATATTATGACTGGTGTCTATTAAGGGATTCTACGAGTGCCTTGGATCCGCCTACACGGACGTTTATGATGCCGTTGTAATATTCATCTGTTTCTAGCACTTTACGATCGAACTGTTCACGAGCTTCTAAGTAACTCATTTCACCTCTGCCTGTGCAGAAGTAAAGTATTTCTCTTGTAAAGTTCTCTGGGCCTAATTCTTTTACATCTGCGTTCAACTTGTCACTGCTTCCCCAATAGGTACGCCAGTCACTTTCTTTAGTTGATCGTCTCTTGTTCTTTTTGCCTTTGAGGGGGTTTTTAGTTACTTTAAATTGTGCCAGTTTTTTGCCAATGTACTTTTTGCCATTCGTGGTGTTGGTAATGAGATATACGAAACCTACGTATTCCTCTGGTATTTGTTCAATAAGTTTGCCTTGATAAGTCCATTGCATGTTAGTATATAGCAACTAGTATATATGCCGAACTTAGCTAATGTCAACCTAAATATACCTCTTTTTTAAGATTTCCCAAGTTTGTTGATATCCTCGGTCAATTTGATAAAAATGTGTACTGGCTTGTGCCGCACTATAATCATTACCGCCTGGGTAACAATTGTCTCCAAAGAAGATTGTTCTTGTGTCTGTATAGTGTTTTAGTACTTGACTTTTATCACAATCAATGGGGAAGATATCTATACTGGTTTCTCCTGCTACTTGTGCTACAGCATCATCAAACATTTCATTGAACGCCAATGACACCAACTGTCTTCCGTGATGGTGTTGTTCCCATTCAGCATATCTAGCACGTTGATCCCAGTCTGCATTTCTTCCTACAATACTAAAGTTTGCAGTACCAGTTCTTTGTTCAATATGGTTACCAGTTTTCTCTGGATAATCTATACTGTCTACTTGTTGTTGTAAAAAGTCATATTGTTGTTGAGTGAGTGTCCATGGATTTTTATGGTGTTCTCGATCTCCGATAAACACATGATTGCCGCTACAATGATATACCCTTTCAAATGCATTAGTGAGCTTTAAACCAATCTGTTCTACAGTTTTTGGTCTGTCACTGCCTGTTACAATTACACATTGATGATTGTTTACAAACTCCAGCATCACTTGTTCAAACTTAGGATCTATTTGTTTTCTTGGATCAGTTAATGTACCGTCTACATCAAAAAGGAACTTCGTCATCGTTTTCTAACTCTTTCATTTGTTCAGGATACCATTTGTAAAGCATGTCTATTGGCATAGTGTATTTGAGTGATTTTACATTGATATACTTGAAAGATTTGTTGTAGTTACTGTTTAATGTAATAGTAGTAGTGCTATCATATGTTCCTTGATAGGTATCATCTGTGCTTATCAAAGGTGCAGTAACAAGCCAATCTTCAAAATCGTCATCGCCTTTGTCAGCTTTGTTGTTGAAACTGTTTATGTTGATATCGGTTATATTGTAATCATATTCGTCTTTAGGATTCATTTTGCTTTCCAAATAGTTTATAGAATACGTCTATAGGTAATATCTTTTTTGTTAGTAGTTCTTGCGGGTGTATTACTTTTTCTCTGATGTTAGAACCAAAGTCTCTTCGATATACTGTTTTGCCTCCGTCTGGGCTTTCAAATATCTTAGGATTACTCGGCATCTACAAACTCTGTATCTGTGCTAAACGTAGTAAAGCCACCTTCTTTGATAACTTGTAGTATTGTGTTTACACGACCTACTAGTTCATCTCTGTGTGAGATTAGGAAGATATTTTTGTTGCGTTCACGTTCAATCTTTTTGAGAACACTTAGTGCAGCATCTACACCATTTGTATCCATGCCACTGTCAATGAGTTCGTCAATAGCAAGGAAGTTTATGGGTGTGTTCATACTTTCAAACACATCTCTAAACGCCCAACTAAGGCCAAGTATAAGTCTGTTACGTTCGCCTCTGCTCAAGTTATCAAAGTCTAGTTCTCTGCCTAGCTCTGTGATTTCAACTGTAAGATCAGGTTGGAACTGCACCTCATGCGGTAATCCTAGTTTAGTCAAGTAGTAAGCAAGCCTGCTGTTTAGATACTGTAAGTTTTGTTCAATAATACGTTTGCGAATAAAACTATCTTTGTTTGTTAACAGTTTGTACAAGAAATCCTGATGATCTTTCATTACTGTTAGATCATTCATATTATCCCAATCAACTTCTTGTAGTCCAGTTTCTTTTAGTGTATCAACTTGTTCTTGATACATGTCAGTTTCGTTGGCAATACGTTTTGCTTCTGTTTTTAGATTATTAACAGTGTTTTGATGCTCTAGTGCTTCTTGTAGTGTGTTATAGTGTGTAACTGGAATTTGTCCAAGTTCTCCTAGTTGTACTAGTGCATCCTCGTATTCTACTTTGAGATTTGTATCATCGTCAATATGCTGTTGAGATTCTTTTACTGCTTCTTGTTTTGTCGCAAGAATCTCTTCGTGCTGTGCATCGTGGATACTTTGCCCGCATGCATAACATTGATGTTGTTCGGTTGCTAACAGATCTTTTTGTGCTTTTTCTAAACGCTTTTGTTCTCTAGTAATACTGTTTACTAGCTTTGTAATTTCTGCTTCTAATGTGTTTACTTGTGTTTTCTTGTCGAGGTAATCATTTAGTAGCGCATGATTGTTAAGCTCTGTTTGTATGTCTATCTTTTCGAGTGTGTTGACTTGCTGTTGGATACTTTCGACATCAGACGTTTGTTTATCTCGCCATATTTTTTGCCGTCGTTCCAGATCACCAATACTTTTTTCAATTCTGGCATTTGCTTCTTCAACTGCGTTAATTCGATATTCTTCTTGCTTGATTGCATCTTTGGTCAGCCTTTGCTGTTCTTTTAGTGCCTCTGCTTTTTCACTAAGCATTGTTATGCCCAGTAATTGCTCGATGATCGCTCTTTGATCATTTGCCCTCATACTGAGGAAAGGCTCTGTGTATGTGTTAAGTGCAACAATGTGCTTGAACATGTCATGACTCATACCAAACAGTTTTTCTATTTGTGCTTGAGTTTGACGATTCTCACCTTGTGCTTCGTCTTCGTCAACGTTCTGTTCGTTGACATAGTATTTAAGCACATTGGGCTTACGACCTCTTTCAATGCGATATTTTGTGCCTTCTACTTCAAAATCCAGTGTAACCAGCATGCTTTTGCTGTTTGTTTTGTTTACAAGGTTATCCTTGCGTATGTTAGTGAGTGCGTTTCCATATATAGCATAACTCAGTGCATTGATGATAGTGGTTTTGCCTGTACCATTACGACTACCATCTCCACCAAGGTCTAGGTTATTGCCCAACACCAGTGTTAGACCGTTGTCAGTAAAACGCACAGACTGCGTTACATTACCAACACTCATAAAATTCTTTACGGTAATATTGTTAAGTGTAATCATAGGGAATTATAAATGTCTACTAGGATCTTTTTGTTTATCATTTCGCTGTCTACAGCGTTTAAACTATTGTACACTATCTGGTCTACATTCTCAACCTCGATATCGTCTACAACTTTCCAATCCTGTGCATGCTCTTCCTTTTTGCTGGGGATCAACGCTATCTCTCTAACGTTGTACTGTTGGCTGAAAGTTTCTTTAATAAAACTTGCTTCTTCGTAACTGATATTGATATCCAATGTAGCACGACAATATGTGTGTTCATTTAGAATCTTTTCAGGTTCATCTATTAGTCTACTCAGAGGCACAGTTCTATAGCGTGGTCCAGGGTAATCAATATACTCTGGAACGCCATTCCATTCTAACTTCATCATGCCTCTATCGTCGTCCCATGTGTCTGCATAGTTGTGACCAAACGGACTACCTAAGTAATGTACATTGCCCTTGGCTTGACGTTTGTGAAAGTGTCCACTAAACACATACTCTGGACCTTGTAGATGTTCTGCATTTAGACTACCGTGATCTGGCATTTCTACCATAGCATTCATTTTAAAGAACGGAAGTTCGAAATGACCAAACATATATCTACACTTGGTCTTTTGTAAATTTTTCCATTCATCTCCTACTAACCAAGGCACAAGTGCAACGTCATCTTGCACTAACATATCTTCAACTAGTGTAACATTATCAAACAATCCTGCATATGGTAAACTGTTTAAGTCACGTTTCTCACGATAGTATAGATCATGATTACCCATGATCATATACACATGTTTGAATGCACGACTGAGTTTGCCTACATTTTCTACACTGTGATTGAGTGTACTAACGTTTACACTTGATCTGTGATGATGCCAATCTCCAAGAAAGATGCAAGTTTCGCAATCTTCGCTTTGTTCAATGAACCAATCTACAAAGTCAGCACAATCTCGATTGTGTTGTTTGCTGTTGTTTTTGTTGCCAAAATGTATGTCTGTAAAACATGCGGCTCTATTAAAGAATGTCATGGGTCTCCGTTCAAAGAAGTTATAACTTCTCTTATACTACTGTCGATAATTGAGGATGTCAACCTATATGTTGAAGCCGTGTTCTTTGCGTTCTTTGTCGGCTTGTTCGTCCCATTTAGCACGTTCTGCCATTTCGTGTTCGATTTGGCGTGTCCAACTGGGCATTTGTCCATTTTGTTGTAGTAGGTCATCTCTAATGTTTTGATTACGCTTTTCCAAGTTCAACACTCTTGTAAAACTGTTGGTAACTGCGGCTGTGTAGTAAGCAAATGGGTTTTGACTTTTAAGTTCATTGAACTGTAGTCCAATTTGACTTAGTTGTAGCAGTGCATGACTGCGCATTTCGTCTACATATGTATAGCCACGCCAGTTACTGCGCATACTGTAACGTTCACACAGTTTGATATACATCTTTGCTAGATTGTTTGTGATCTTGCCATGCTGTGTATTAAACTTTCCGTTATCAAATCCACCTTCCCAGTGACTTCTAACACATTCTCTGAGTTCACCATTTACATATGCATAGTGTTTGAATGGAGGGAAGTTACATTTGCTGTGATGATCTGCCACAGTTTTAGGCTTGCTTTTTCTGCCAGGCTCTAGTGGTACATGATCAAATGTCATTAATCTAAACACAAGACTTTTTTCGTCAATTGTGTCTGGGTCTACTTTGTAACTGATTTGTTTGGGTTTTTGACTAGCTTTACGAGCACCATCATACCATTCATGGAATGCAGCTTCGTATGCTTGCACACTCAATTGATGTGCTCTATTTTCTTTAGCTAACTGTATAAATTCTGGATTATTAATATCTTCAATGTTTTCTACTATTACATCAAATCTTGCATACTCGTCGTCTATAACACTACAAAAGGTAAGTTTACTTTTGTGTATCTCTTTGAGCATGTCTTTGTTGTTTAAATAATTTTGTTTCCTCATTGTAGTTCCTTATTTTCTATAGTATAATGTCAATAAACTAAGATGTCAATCAGTACGCATTTAATTCAGCTATAAATACATATATAGGAGAATCCAATGAGATATGTACAACTGACAGAAGATGTGGCTACGGATATTGCTGTTTTTTATGGCGGTAGATTTCAGCCTATGCACAAAGGTCATCATAAAGTTTATATGGATCTAGTGGAACAGTTTGGTTCCTCTAACGTATTTATCGCTACTACAATAGCCAAGAATGCAACACCTGAAAAGGATCCATTTAGTTATGAAGAGAAAACTGGCATTATGCAAAACATGTTTGGTATACCTGCTAAACAAATTGTACAAACTAGTCCATACAGACCTGATGTTAGTTTAACAGGCAAAGACCCTGCAAACACCGCAATTGTATTAGTGTTCAGTGCCAAAGATGCAGGAAGACTAAAAGGCGGAAACTATCTTAGAGATTATGAACCAGGAGCAGAAATGGTTCCAGGTGACCAAGCAGGATATATACTAGAAGTACCAATACAAGAAGGTGGCATGAGTGCTACTGATTTTAGAAACGCAATGAAAAATGATAGTCTAAACGATAATCAAAAGATGATGAAGTTTAGAGAATTTTTTGGAAGTATTAATCAACAAGTGTACGAATTTATTAAAGGAAAACTAAATGGCAGTGCTAGCTGAAAATAGAGCGAGACTTACACTTGCACCTGGCGGCGCTTCTCAGAGAAGTTCTCGCAATCAGTTTTACTTTAATGGACCGGCGAGTCCACTGAGGCAACACAATGGTATACTGTTTCCTTATCAGCCTGATATAACTTACAGTCAAAGTGTAAACTATAGTCCTTATGATATGACACACACCAACTATACATTTAATGCTTATAGAAATACACCTAGTCCTACTATACAAATGACAGTACAATTTGCAAGTATTACACAAGAAGAAGGCGAGTACACACTTGGTGCGCTACATTTTTTGCGTAGTGTTAGCAAGATGTTTTTTGGCTTAAATGATCTAGGAGGAAATCCTAGTTCAGGTACTCCTCCTCCCGTACTGCGTTTTAGTGCATTTGGAGAACAACAATTTAACAACATACCTGTTGTATTAGAAAGTTTTAGTACAACATATGATAGTGGTGTAGATCTCAAAGATATTAACGGAACACAAGTTCCTACATTAATGAACTTCTTTATTGGTATGAGCATACAAATTAATCCTGACAGACAAAAGAATGTGTATAGTACACACAATTTTATCAACGGGTCCGGATATAAACAAGGATTCATTTAATGGCAGTTGAATACAAAGCATCAAGCAGTTATAGTAATACAAGTGTTAACAGAAAATACTTGGATCTTTTTCAACCTGTAATTGTACAAGACGAACTTGATCAGGATCAGACAACAATGGTTATTCAACCCAAGCATCATAAGAGACCTGATTTATTAGCATACGATTTGTATGGTAGTAGTAGACTATGGTGGATATTTGTACACTATAATAGAGATACTATCAAAGATCCGATTATGGACTTTAAAAGTGGAACAAAGATTCAAGTACCGAGAACATATAAATCATCAGGAAACAACTGATGCAATCAATATACCAAGATAATGTCCTTAACACATACGACAGCTACACATACAAATGGACCATGTATATGGTACATCCTGTTAACGCACATAAATTCGAAGCTAACATTGCACAAAACAATGTTGTGGTGATTGCTGAAAGTGGTGTTGAAAGTGAAATAAACATACAAAGTGTAGAACAGAATCTTGTGCTTGCTTTTAAAAAAGCCAAAGATCGTAATGGATTAGCAAACATGTTTGTGTTTAATCTAGTAGAACCAGGCGGAGCTACACTTTTCAACAGAATATTAGAAGGTGCAAGACGACTTAGAATAGAAAATCACTTGCATGCATGTTTCCTATTAGAACTTCGATTCGTTGGCTATGATCAAAATGGTAATGCTACTAATAATATTGCAGGTCCTTTTTACTACATGACCACTATGACCGGTCTCACATTTGATTACAGAGAAGGCGCGACACAGTATACAGCTAATCTAGTAGAAACACATCAAGATGCTTATAAAACACTTAACTTATACACCAAGCAACAACTCACAGTGAATAGTGTAAACACATTTGGTGAATTTTTACAGCAACTACAAGAAAAAGTAAATGAACAAGAAAGAGAAAGTACTGCACTTAGTCCAAGTAAACTTTTTAGTACGTTATATAACTTTGGTGCAGTAGACGATACAGCAGAATGGCTCAACTGGAAATTCGGAGCCTCTGCCGCCAGTGGGGACACCAGTCTAAAAAGCACCAGTGTCACAGGTGACGGCACACTTACATTTACTTTTAAACAAGGCACAGGTATAAACACAGCAATTGTAGTAGCTCTGATGCAAACAGATAATTTTAGAAAAATGCCTACATTCGAAGGAGGCTTCCACAAAGATAATGCAGATGATGGAGAAGCAAAAGCACCAACTTTTGCAGAACTTAGCAGTTGGTTTATTTTTGATAACGATACAGAATTTCTAAGATATGATCCAGTAGCTCGTTCTTATCAAAAACGCATCACATTTAATCTCAAAAAGTTTGCAACACAAGAATTAGTACATGATGCAATCAGTTATGAAAATTTAATATTCAACAAAAATATTCAAGAAGACAGACTTAAAAAAATCATCAGAGAAGGACTATTACGCAAACGGTTTGACTACACTCACACAGGATTAAACACAGAAGTCTTAAATTTAGATGTTAGTTTACACAACACTTATTTCCAACTTCAAGCTATTAATCATGGTAAAACAGAAAACAGAGCACAAGGATTTGCTGGTATGAGCGAAGATCAGCAACAGTTGTCTATACTACAAACTGATGTGCAAGAAATAAAAGGTGATCTTAATGCACTGAATGCAAGAAAAAACATACTAACTAAAGAACTAGAAAATTTAGATGAATATCAACTTGCTAGTGATGTAGGCGGGCAACAACAAGAACTTGCAGAAATAGATCAGCAAATACAAAAGAAAGAAGAAGAATTAAGTTTAGCTTTGATAAGTGCAACTGAGTTGGAAAAAATACTTAATCAAGATATTAAAGGATCTAGATTACCGCCTGTTGCAAGAAGATACATAACACAAAGTGAAGTTAGAAAAAATAATAAAGCATTTGAGCAAAAAGGCGAAGACATGCCCACGGTGTTCGACACAGGCCCTGTCACAAGCAATGCTACTGTAGGACCTGATGATGGGGATACCGCAGGTGCTGCAATGTTGGGTGCAGTTGAACTAAATTTAAACAGTTTAAGTGACTTGGTTCAACAACAAATACAAGTTAGGGGAGATCCTTATTGGTTGGGCAGACCTAAGGGATCTGAATCGAGACTGGACGGAGCACAATATACCCGCGGCGGCTGTAACTATTTTTTAAATCTAAATTTTCCAACGTATCCTGATCACCAATCAGGATTAATGGATATCAGTGAACAAAACTTTGGAATAATTGGACTGTATCGTGTTACCAGAGTTGATGCTAGTTACAGTGATGGTCAATTTACAATGACACTGGATGCATTCAGAGATACAAACACTAATATTGGGCTAACATATGATATTCTTACTACAGGACTTATTGAAGAACAAGACACAAGAACACAAGCTGAGCGTTTTGCAGCCGAAGCGGATGCAGAAGAACCACCAGAAGCTGATTTTGGTGCAGGCGATGATACAACTGGAGATGAAACAGCTCCGCCAGCTAGTGCTGACGGCACAGGTGTAGTTACAGAAAGTCAATCAAGTGTAGCCGCAACAAGAACATTACCTATCGATCCTGAACTAAAATCTATACTAGCTAACGCCGGCGCTGCCGCTGGCGTAAATGTTGATGTTCGCAGTGGTGGACAAGATAGTAGCACAGGCTTTACAGGAAGTTCTAGACACAACAACGGAATGGCAGCAGATGTAGCACTCAGAGATAGCACAGGAAGAAGATTAAGTTTAGACAATCCAGCAGATGTTCCTATCATACAAAACTTTATAGCGCAAACCAAACGTTACGGTGCTACAGGTATAGGAGCAGGAAATGGCTACATGGGAGACAACACATTTCACATTGATATAGCTGATAGTGTAGGACAAGGAGCTCCAGGATACTGGGGAGGACAACTAGACAATGGCACATATAGAGCAAGAAATGCACCGCCTTGGTTACGAGATATTTTTATAGGATAAAAACATGAGAAGAAGTGGATTAAACACATTTGCCCAAAGAGTTCCTGACAATTACAAAAATAAAGGTAATGTTTCAGGCTTTAGCAATTTTGAAGGATTGTATATTGGAAAAGTTATCGAAATTGTAGATGATAGATATGAGGGTTATTGTTATGTTGAAATTATAGGACAACAACAACTGTCTAGCACTACTGGCAATCCTGAAGATAGAAAAAATTATGTCAGATGTAGACGAGCCATGCCTTATGGCGGTAGCTATCAAGCCACAGATCACACAAGAAGCTATGGTATGAGTACACACCCGCCTGCTCCTGGAACAGAAGTTATAGTTGCATTTACAACAGAAAATCAAGAAGGCATTATACTTGGAATTCTAGCAGATACAGGAAGAAACAGCAGTTATCCTGACAATGCTGCTGGTTTTGTACAAGGCGAAGACAATTCAGTTGCTCCTACATTTGACCAAGGCGTAGGCAAGAGGCAAGAAAAGAACACTAGACCTAGACATCCTCTTGCTGGTGCATTAGGAAAACAAGGACTACAGCTAGACAGTGTTCGAGGACTCAGCAGTAGCAGTGCTAGAAGAGAATCACCTAGTAATGTATTTGGGTTTAACACTCCTAGCGGTCACAGTTTGGTACTTGATGATGGTACAGTAAGTAAAAGTGAAAGAAGTTTAAGTCCTGATCCTAATAGACAAGCAGGTAATAGTAATTTAGTGAGACTGCGCAGTGCTGGCGGCGCTCAAATGTTGTTCAATGATACTGCTGGTATTGTTTACGTAATTAATCAAGCAGGCAACAGTTGGGTACAACTAAGCAGTGATGGTAAAATTGATATCTACAGCCAGGGTGATATTAGTATGCACACTGAAACAGACTTTAACTTGCATGTAGGCGGCGATTTTAATTTAGATGCCGAGTGTGTGAATATTAAATCCAGAGGCGATTGTGGAACAAAATTTGAAACTGTTACAGGTGAGTTTAATTTACACAGTGCTAAAGATATTAAATTCACCACAGACTTAAATCATCATCTAGTTGCCAAAGGCACAAGTAGAACAACTGCTCCATTGATAGACTTAAATGGTCCTGCTGCAACGGCGGCAACAAAGACCACAAACAACAACATTACAGTCAACAAAACAGTAAAGCAAAGTATTACTAGCAGAGTTCCAGAAGCTGAACCTTGGGGAGGGCATGCCGAACAACAGACTCCTATTGCAAGTTGTGCAAGTACTAATCTAGACCTTAAAGGTGTTGACATAGATCTCAGTAACATTAATAATACTAATAAAGATTCTAGCAATCGAGTTGGACGTAGATCTGGTTCTGGAGTAACAGACGATGGTTTTGACAGTAATGCAAAATATCCATCTTATGCACCTCCAGGCACTACTCCTAATTTAGATGACGAAGATTCTGAAAATGTAGGAGTAGCTGTAGGAGCATTAGTTGCTGAGGAAGAACTGAGATTTGGTACGACACAAGATAATCAAGTATACGGTACTCTCAGAAGTGCTACACCTGAAGAACTTAATGTTAATCCTAGAAAAGGGAGACCTTTTTAATGGCACTTGAACAAGTTGATAGAAAGTTTCAAATTGTATGGGAAGATTTTATTGTACAAAATACATCATTGTACAATACTCAGTTGCTATTGTCAGATTTGACTGCAAGTGACGATTGTAAACTTACTGCACTTAATTTTAGTAGATACAACGGATATGTTGGCACAGGTTACGGAGAAAGTTCAACCAGTGATGGTGTAACTGAACAACAAGCATATGATATTTGGGACAGTGAATTTAATAGATATCAAAAAATTGTAAAAAAACAATTGATTTCTAAAAATATTGTGCAAATGAGCCAAACAATGTATGATGCGCTTGTGTTGTTCAACTGGACAACAGGCAATTTATTTTACAGCAATGCTACTGAAGGTCAGTACAACATGACCAACGCAATTGTAACAAAAGACACAGATACAGTAGCAAACATGATGTCGAGAAGTGTTTTAAACAAAGAAAAGTGTATGCGTTGTGCTAGTGTATTGAGGCTTGCAGACTACGGAAACAATAAAAACAGATCTTGGATGCGCACCAACGGCATATACTACATGAGAGATCAGAATGAAAAGAACTTGCTGACTGACGCACAACTCAAACGTGCAAGATTTGCATACTATGCAGAGACACTGAAGTTTTTACCATTTACTCCTGAAAGTATTAAACGAGACATTGCCAAACGCTACAATAAAACCCTTGTCAATCAAACATTCACATACAGCGGAACTAACACCTTTACTATGGATACTAATTTTAGCATGGATCCAATTGAAAAACTAGAAGTAAGACTCAACGGAGAGATACTAGATCACTTATTTGATTTTACAGTGAGTGATTTAGTTGTTACTATCACAAAAAACATGACAAATGGCGATATTATACGTACTCAGATCAAAATATAAAAAGTAGCAGTTAATTTTGCCATAAATATTAGTATGGCAACATACATCGGATATAGCACAATAGACACAGTCACAGGCAGTAAAACATTGGAAGATGTTGATATTGCAAAACGTGACTTGATGAATCATTTTTACACTCGCAGAGGCGAACGTGTAATGAATCCAACATTTGGTAGCATACTACCCGAGTTGGTGTTTGAACCACTGGATTATACAACAGAAGCAGAAGCACTAGACGATGTGAACAGAATAGTGACCAACGATCCTAGATGGAAAGTTATAGAAACACTATTGAACAAGCCCACCGAGCATACACTAGAAGTGCGTGTGAGAATGGAATATATTGATACAGGAACAGCAGAAGAACTGTTGTTAACATATGTAGGTGAAGAATAATGGCACAAGGCGCAAGACAGAGCAGTTTATTTGCTGCTGAAGATTTCAGCGTAGTGTACGAAAGTTTTAGTGAAGCTAATTTTCAGGCTTATGACTTTGAAACTATTCGTAACGCTATGGTTGATTATATTAACAACAACTATCCAGAAAACTTTAATGACTGGATCAACTCAAGTGAATTTGTAAGTTTGTTAGAACTTATGGCTTTCTTAGGTCATAACTTAGCATACAGAGCAGACTTAGCCAGCAGAGAAAATTATCTAAGCACAGCAGAACGCAGAGAAAGCGCCTTACGTATTGCTGACTTCTTAGGATATACACCTACTAGAAATGTTGTTGCCAACGGATTTTTAAAGATAGACAGTGTGAGAACAAACGAACCTGTGTTTGATGCAAATGGTAATAGTTTAGCAAACATATCAGTGCAGTTTGATGACACAACTGATCCCAACAGTTACAAAAACTTTTTAACTATTATGAACAGCATGTTTCAAAGCAGTAGTCAGTTTGGATCTCCTTATAGTAAAGTTACAATAGGTGGCGTAAGCAACGAAATTTATAGAACTAATAGTGTAAACAATTTGTCGACTCGTAACTTTCAAAACAGAATCAACAACAAAAATACAACTTTTAGTTTTTACAGTAGTAAAACTACTTCACAGAACACAATAATTGAAAAATCACCTGACCCGTACAGTGTTGTTGACTTGCTATACAAAAATGATAACAGTGGTAATAGTAGTGCAAACACAGGTTTCTTTGTAGGATTCAAGCAAGGTGCAATGGAATACAAAGATTTTAATATTACCAATGGTTTACCTAATATGGTACTTGATATTAATGTAGACAACATTGCAAATGGAAATATTTGGGTACAAACAATCGACGAAGTAGGTCAAGTACAGAAAACTTGGACACAAGTTGATAAACTATTTGGAAACAGTGCTATATTCAATAGTACTAGTAATGCTATCAGAGATATTTACAGTGTTGCAAGTAGAGAGAGTGATCAAGTAAGTATTGTTTTTGGAGACGGTTCATTTGGTAATATTCCACGTGGTAATATCAGAGTTTGGTATCGCACAGGACTAAATGAATCTTATAGCCTTAATCCTGATACATTTAATAGTACAAGTATGAACATTGATTATCAAGGAGCTGACGGTAATACATACAATGCACTTTTTACTCTCAGTTTGAAAAACAATGTAACCAACGCTAGTGCAAGAGAAAGTGTTGCTAGTATCAAAGCCAATGCTCCAAGATTCTTTGCCGCACAAGACAGAATGGTTACTGCTGCTGATTACAGTATTTTTCCTGTAACAGTAAGTGAAAACATTCGCAAGATTAAAAGTATTAACCGTGTACACAGTGGCCATAGTAGATTCCGTGATTTGTATGATCCTACAGCAACCTATAATGATGCAACACAATACACAGACGACGGATATGTGTATGAAAATAATGTGACCAATAGAAGTCTTGTTAGTTTGCCTAACTCGTTGAACGGTGAACAGATTTATAAAAAGTATATCAGACCAATGCTGGGCAATGCAGAAGTTAAAAACTTTTACTACACAAGACAAGGTTACACAAGCACAACGTTCAATAGCAATTCAGATTTTAACAATACAACAAGTGGTATTGTGTTTAGAAATGCAACAGAAACAGACATCACTGGAGTATTCCGCTGGAACCAAGTTACAAAAGCAAGCGGAAGTAGCAGTGGATATTTTACCAAAGACAGTATTGTACAGCGTACAGGACTTGTACAAACCAACAGTTTGAAAAAGGCAAGTTTAAACAGCTTGGTAGAATTTATTAGTGCGCCTTATCAGATGGGGTATGTAAAAACTATCACAGTAGTAAACGGCGGCACAGGATACACAGGTATTCCCACAGTTACAGTTAACGGTGTTGGATCAGGCGCAACAGCCACAGCCACAGTTACAAGTGGCGCAGTTACAGCTATTGCAATTACCAATGCAGGAAGCGGATATGAGAACGGTACTACAGTTACAATTACAGGCGGCGGCGGTAGCAATGCTACTGCTAAAGTAACACTAGCTGACAGTAACACACAATGGGTCAAAGTTGATAGACTTTACAAAGATGGCTTGGGCGACGACACAGCAGACGGTATTCCAACAGGAAATGACAACACAGGTAAAGGTGCTGTAGTACTGAGTGGTGTAGTAGAAGATGGTGCAAGAGTTAGACGTATTGTTCCTGTGTTTGCTAAAGATTTTACAGACACAATCAAAACACAAGTTGTAAACAAGATAGATTCAAAAGTAAGTTTTGCACTGAGATACAACAGCGATACACAACAATGGCACATCATTGAAAGTGGAGACATTCCTGCTAACACAACCACACTTAATGCAGTAAGTAGTTGGAGTAGACAGTACGAAGGTAATACGAGCGGTACTGGCATAGACAACAGTTGGCTTATACGCTTTAACTATAGCAGTACACAGTGGGAAATACTTACTCGCAAAACACAAATGGTATTTGGCAGTAGTGCTAAACTTAAATTTAGCAACTTAAACTTCAACAGTACATTCAGCAGTGAAACACAAAAACCTTTAAGAGATTGTTTGAAAGTGTTGAGAATAAATCCTGTTAGTGAACTAGATTCAACTGCTTTAGGCAGAGACTATAAGTTTAATTTGTTTGGATATTTTGTATATCAAGATGGCTACACAGATCCTCACAATGTGAGAGTTACACTTGCTGATCCTAACAACGGAGACTATCCTACTAATCCAGAAGCATTCAACAATGTATTAGCTGGACAAACTATTAAACTAGGAACAAAAACTGTAGACGGATTTGACTATGTGTGTTATGATGCCAATGGCACTACCATTGTAAACGGTAAAGCTAATTTGCACACACAGTATGACAGAATCAGTGACATCAACAATGTAATTGATCCTGCTATCACAAACATTGTGGACACATATGTATTGATGTCAAGTTATGATAGACAGTTTAGAACTTGGGCAAAATACGACGGCAGAACAGAAACTAAACCTAATCCGCCGACTATCAGTGAACTTACAAACATGTTTGAAATATTAGAAAATAAAAAGAGTATCAGTGATCAGGTTATTTACAGACCAGTTAAGTATAAAATACTATTTGGTGATTTAGCCAGCAGCGAACTACAAGCTAGATTTAATGTAACCAAAACTGCAAACAGTACACTCAGTGACACTGAAGTGAAACAGCAGGTAATAAGACTTATCAATGATTACTTTGCTGTTGAAAACTGGGACTTCGGTGAAGACTTTTACTTTACTGAAATGGCAGCATATATTCACAATAACATGATTGGCGAAATAAGTCAAGTTACAATTCAACCAGTTGGTAATAGCACAGACACCAAAGAACTATTCGAAATAACTAGTGCAGGAGACGAACTATTTCTTCCTGTAGTTGAAGCATCAAACATTATTGTATCTAACAGTATTGTTTCCAACAGCACAACAATAGCTGAAAGCACTGGAGTATCCTACTAATGAGCGAACGCAGTCCACGACCTATAAAGGCACCGATGATCACAAGACCAGGTGAGTCTAACGAACACTTTGGTACACGTAATATCTCAAACTTTTTACCAGAGATATTTCAAACACAGGTCAACAGACAGTTTTTAGATACTACTATGGAGCAATTACTCAGCAGTGGTAGCTTACAGCCTATTAGGAATTATATAGGGCAACAGTATCTTAAAAATACTGTAGCTGACAACTACATCATTGATGATAGAAGCAATGACACATATCAGTTTACACCTGGACTTGTAAACAAAGATTCAGATCAAAACATACAAGGTGCAATGCCTTATGATGATCTTATTAATGCAATGAAATTTAATGAAGTTGATGTCAACAATCACAATAAGATACTAAATGAAACTGCTTATACATTAGACTTGCCAATTAACTATGATATGTTTATAAACTATCACAAGTACTTTTGGCTGACTGATATTCTTCCGCCATGTAGTTTAAGTGCAGTGCTTGCTAATCCTATTGACATTGATACTATTATTGGCAGAACTTCTTATACTACACCTACACTAGTGAATGGTAAAACTCTCACACTACAAAACGGTATGAGAATTCGATTTACTCAATCTCAGTTTACTGAATTTACACAAACAGTTCCTGGTAATACAACATTCACAGTGGGTGCTTATTCTAACACTGTAAAAGTTTTTAAAAATAATCTAATACAAACAGTTACAACCGATTATACATATAACACTAATACTGGATTGATAACATTTACTACTGCACCAGCAGTAAACGATGTAATACGAGTAACTAATTTTCATTCTTATAGTACAAGTGGGAATTATGAAGTTGACAGCATTTATATTGTGGATGGTGTAGGCACAGGTATTAAGTTAACTAAACAATACGAAGCAACTAGATATAATCATTATGCAAGACATTTTATTAATACAGCGATTTATGATACTCAGAATAGAAATGACTTTGTAGAAACTCCTACGACATTCAGCTTTGATCCTACTGATACGGATCAATACAAAAACACAAAGCGTGACTATGTTGTTGAAGAGAGATGGGCAGCAGATCACAGTGCATGGGCTAGAAGCAATTTATGGATACATGAAGATAGTGCGCAGGCTATGTGTGCATATCAAGATTTAACAGCTGGTGATTATATTGTTGATACATTCAGGGCTGTACGTCCTATCATTGAATACAAAGCAGGAATAGAAAAATATAACTTTGGTAAAAATCATATCTCATATGTTGATCATCTAGTAGAAGATAATATTGATCCAGCCACAGCTATTGTTGGACAAACAGATTGGGATTGGACTATTTCTGGTATTACTACTCAATGGAGTTCTGGCAGTGGTTACGAACCAGGCGACTTAGTTTATTTGTCAGTAAACAGCAACATCACTTACTATGAATGTATTGCCAAACACACTGATCCAAAAGACCCTTCGCAGTCACAGAATTACAATTTTTGGAAAAGGATTGTGCCACAAGCACTGCAAAATAATGATATTGTAATGTTCTTGCAAACAACCAACAGTGTTTATAATAACAAAATTTTTAGAGTAAGTGGTGTAGGTACCAGCATTGTTTTAACAGAAATTTATGGCAGCGGAAGTACAGCTATTAATACCAATGACAAAGTTGTGATTATCAATGGTCACAATTCAATGAAGTTTGGTACAACTAACGAATTATCAGAGCCGTATGATGGAAGTGAATGGTATTGGAATGGCAGTGCATGGATTTATGGACAGCAAAAAACTGCACGTAGTTTTGGTATGCTGGCACAACTGTATGATATCAACAATGTAAAATTAGACAATACTGCTACATATCCTAACAGTAATTTCAAAGGTGGTTACATTTTTGATTATGTTCATAACACAGCAAACCCAATAGATGCTGCACTAGGGTTTGGTGTCGATTATGTTGATTATGGTAACAGTCCGGGTATTAACTTTTCAGTTGATTTAGTAAACAAAAAATTCAAGTATACACAAAGCAGTCCAAACACTGAAAAGAGTCTTACACGATCAATAACTGGATACTATTATTATAAAATGTTAGATGGTACTGCACACAACGGATGGGTAACTATTAGAAATAGCCAGCCAGTAAAACGTGTAGTAAGAAAAACAATAACAAAAGAAACAGCAGGGCAAACACTAAAATTTGATCTAGGTCATAATAGTTTTGACAAAGACAAGTATTTTGTATTCACGAAAACCAGCGACGATAAACTTAAAGTAAGCAGTCAGAAAGATAGCAGTCTTACAAATAGACTAAATCTCATCAATGGCACATTACCTACACTGTTTATGAACACAGGAACAACATACACATTCCAAACACAATTTGCACAGAATCAAATTGAATTTGTAGATTTTGATGGCACAGCATTGGGCAGTGGGTTTACAAGAAGTTCTGGCACAGGCGATGTGTTTACATTTGCAATTGCAACACCAAGTCAAACAGCAATCAAATATCGTGTTGTTGGCACAACTAACAAAGAAGGTATAATTTATATCAACACTGTTAGCGATTATACCAACATCACAGTATACCGAAACAGAACAAAAATAAGTGCATACAGTTTAAGTGGCAACATTCTTAGCATCACAGGTGCATCAGCTATAGATGATATTTACGAAGTAGAGTATTATACAGAAGCAGATTATAGTGATACAGTAGAAGGGTCACAACTGATAGCTGACACACAAACACATAATGCGCAAAATTTAGATTTTGCAAATATCAGTTTTGGAGATCTAGTAGAACACATTAGACAACAGATGACTGGGATCCCAGGATTTACAGGCGATTATTTTGGTATTAACAATTATAGACAACTACCGCATGTGCATGAATTTGGCGGTACTATTAGACAACAGCCATACAGTACAGAACTAGTAAATCAATTATTAATGGACAAAGATACTAATCCATACAGTAGTATTAAGTTTAATGCCAATCAATACAGCATATTCAAAAAACAATTCAAACTCAAAGCAGCACAACTGCACAACACATTAGATATCACACAGTCTGTTTATACACTAGTGGATCGTACATTAGAAGCAATGTTTGTAGGTAAAAATAAAAGTACACTGTTTGCCAACAGCAATATGGCTATGTACAGAGATTACGAAAGTGCAGACTATGGTTGGAACAATCCTACAACACCTGTGTTCGATTTACCTGAAAGTGTTAACACATATGACGATGAACAAAATCATATACAGGTTTGGTTAAATGATGATGACGGTGCTGGAAACACCCGCTGGAGAGCTTTGATCAAAGATCAAGATTATACGCTAGGCAGTAACAAAATTACAGTGACAACAAACCCAACATTCCCATCAGGAGGACAAGCACAGTTACACGTAAGATGGTATCCTAGAGCAAGTGTTAGCTTTGTGCCACCTAGTGCAGTTAAACTAGGATTGTGTAAAAGTTACTTGCCTGAGCTACGCAGTGATTACAGCAAAGATAGCACAGGAACAGCCACAGATACAGTAATTGTTGGACATGACGGCAGTGTACATGTTCGCAATGGTACTGAACTATATGATAGAAGTAAAGCAGGATTTGATCCTGTAGATGCTGCTCTGTGGGATCTAGAGTGTAGAATTTACAACAACATACAACATACAAAATTAGATAATGTAAAAAGTATAAAAACTTATACGCCTAATGCACACAGAGCAAATGTATACACATGGAACAAATTCCAAGACACTGTAAAAAGCGAATTTAACAAATGGAAAGTAGCTAATAATGTTACTGCTCTACAAAGTGATACCTACTATGATGCTAGTGACAAATGGACATGGAACTACAGCGATGTAACTCCGGGTATTGGCGGCTGGAGAGGATTGTATCATTACTTCTTTAACACAGATAGACCGCACACACATCCTTGGGAAATGATGGGATACAATCGCAAACCTAGCTGGTGGGACGCAAACTATAGCTGGACAGATGCTACTGAAAGAGCAAACTTAATCAATGCACTCAAGTACGGTAAAATTAATAATCCAGCACTAGACGCTGTATATGATATCAATTACAGCTATAACAATTATGATTGGGCAACCAACACATTAGTAACAAATGCAGGTGTACTAAATGATCCAGACACAGCTGGTGTTGTTGCTACGCCAACAGATCCTGCTCGTGCATTTGAGTTTGGAGACTGGGGTCCGGTAGAAGCTGAATGGAGACGCAGTGCTGAGTATAAAATTGTAGAATTTTTAGCACTACTTAAAGCAAGACCATTGATTGCTACCAACAACTATTTTGCTGTCAATGAAAGAAAAGAATCTACTCTCAGTAGTTTCGATAATGCACAATTGTATAATGGTACTGCAAATCAACTAACAAGTTGGAATTCACATCAACTGAGTGGTAATATGCAAACTGGTAAAATTATTGAGGCTGTAAGAGTTGTCAATGGCGGTACAGGTTATACCAGTGCGCCTACAGTAAGTGTATATGATAACTTTGGACAAGATGCACAAATACAAACACACATCACAGGAGGTGTAGTTACAAGTGCTAGTGTGATCAATCCTGGTAAAAATTACTACAATAGACCAACATTAATATTAAGCACAGGTGCAGCAAAACTAGAGCCTATTCTAGCTGAAGATAGCAAACGCTACTTTATCGGTATGCAAAACAGTGTGATCGATTTTGCAAAAAGCAATAGTACAACAGTTGAAGAACTTCAAACTAGATTAGAAAATATGTCGTTTAGTACTGTAGCTAAAGCAGGCGGCTTTGTAAACAGCAATCAAAAATTTATGTTAGAAAGCAGTCAAGGCAAAGGTCGTGTATTTGTTCCAGAAGAAAACTTTAATACAATACTGTTTACAAACAGTCCTAATACTGAATACTTCTTTGGCGGAATTAAAATTGATAAAACAGCAAACGGGTATAAGATTGCAGGCTATGACAACAGTAAACTTACATTCAAATATTATGCTCCTGTAACCAGTAGTAATAAAATTAGTGCAGTTATAAGCAGTACTGAAGTGTTTAGATATACAGACTTTGAAACTGCTGAAAGTACATTAGATTATAATACAGAACTATCAAGTATACAAGAAGTTTATAACTTTATTGTAGGGTATGGTTATTATCTAAACACAATTGGATTTACACAGCAATGGCGTAGTGCTGCAAATGATTTTGTAACATGGGCATCCAGTGAAACAACTATTCAACTTAAAATTATTCCAGATAACACAAAGATCACAGTGCAAGATAGTACAAATGGATACTTTGATAATATCAATAATAGATATGATGGTATCTATAATGTTAACGATAGCAATGGAAATCAAATACAAACCAGCAAGTTGCTCATTGATAGAAATATATTAAGTCTTGACAAGGAAACAACATTTAGTGTAAAAGATAGTAGTGACGAAATATATGGAATAAGATTATACAAAACACAAGTAGAACATTTAATTGTGTTTGATAATATTACAAACTTTGATGATGTAGTGTATGATCCTGCTATTGGACAGCGTCATAATAGAATTGTGTGGCAAGGTACAAGAACCAAAGACTGGAACGGACGATTCTACAGTCCGGGTTTTGTAATCACTGATAATACAATTATTCCAAACTATGACACAGTTGCAAAAGAACTTGATCAATACTACGGAAGAACTGCAAATCTTAGCAATAGTCAAATCAGTAACGTTGCAAAATACAACAGCGGATACAATAAACCACAATGGGCAGATAATTTAGATATCGACGATGATACATTGTTTGAATTTGTACAAGGCAGTCTCAAGTATAAAGGTACCAAGTATGCACTAGATGCATTTGCAAGAAACAAAAGTTTATTTGATGCTGATGCTACGATTGACCTACACGAAGAATGGGCTATTAGAATTGCAGACTTTGGAGATACAAGAAGCAGAGATACAATAGAGTTTCAACTGACTCCAGACTTGCTTACCACTAGTCCTCAATCTATTAGATTTACAAAAGGTGAATTAAATGATACGCTTACAGATTTAACAATTGACGTTGATAGTAATAGTCCGTTACTTGTAACTGGATCTCCAGGCAACAACTTTACAACAAGAGCGGTAAACACTTATTCGGGCAGTACAGCTGATGAATATCACAGCGACTTTGTAAACAGCGGGTTACCACTTACAACAGAAACAGACTATCAAGTTATTAATAGACAAGATATGTTATCTCTAGTAGAAAACTCAAATGATACATACGACTTCAGCGGCAACTGGAGAGATGTACTACCTTGGGATCCTTATATTAGTTACAAATACAATGACAAAGTACTGTATGAAGGACGTAGCTGGGCGATGCTAGATCCAGATGGTAGTAGTGGTATTAGTACAGGCAACGATCCAATTGAAGTTATAGGAACAATTACACTTCCTACTGTGCCTGCAAGCGGTGGCACATTGGTGTTAGACAATACAACAGTAACACTATCTAAAACTTCTACAACAACAACACTTGGTGTTATTAACATTATTGGAACGCAAGATATTGCCAGCAGTAATGTTGTAACACATGGTAGTACAGTTGTACTAGGAGAAACAAGTGCGCTAGCTCAAACTATTACATTTAGCAATCCAGTAACAACTACAACTTATAATGATGTTGTTAAAACAGGAACTGTGAGTAATCCTAACTTTGTAGGCAGTGCAACCAAAACATTAATCATTGACGGACAAACAGTTACGTTTAATGATACTGTGGCAACCACAACAAATATTACTGCCCAAGCAGCATTGGAAAACGGTTTCAATGCAAACAGTTTTAATAATGCAGTAAGTTTAGCTACCAACAGGATCAATGCCTTAGAAGCATTGAGAACAGCATACATTAGTGCAAACAGCAGTAGTGCTTGGCAAACATTTATTACAACTTATTTTACAAATAATGCTGGTATAAATTTAAGTCAACTGTTAGTTGAACACGGGACCAGTCCAAGTTACGTCACACAGCTAGAAAGTTTAATTACAAATGATGTTGCTCTTATCAATGAGCAAACAGGAAACAGTTACGTAGCAAGTGCAGTAATTAGTGGCAGCACAGTAATACCAAACAGTGATATTGTAGCAACACAAAACGCTGTAGACAATGGTGTATACATCGACGATTTTGCTACATATGTTAAAGGTAATCCAAGTGTAACTCTTGCTACAACTACTGTGGTTGCTACACAAAGCGGTACAACTTTTAAAACTTATACTTTGGCAGGAATTGTACAAGAAATTAATGACGCAGGTATTCCCAACGTTGTTGCAACCAATACAGGTACATTTTTAAGATTGACAAAAACAACCAGTACACCTACTGTAGCATTTGATTTAACACTCAGTGTAGGAACTGCAAATAACGATGTAGGTTTTAGCACACAAACAGAAACAATTGCTGCAACAAGTAGTACCTCAACTGGCTTCCCTAATTTAACACTACAACAAACTGTTGATCAAATTAATGCTGCTGGTATTACAGGTATAACAGCAAGTATCAATGCAAACAACACAAACCTATTACAGATTAACAGCAACAGAGCAACACTGTACATAGGTAACGGAACTGCAAACAGTGTAATAGGTGTTACACCAGGCGTTACACCTGCAGGATCTACTACAACCACAAGTAACATAAGTCTTGATATTAACGATATTGTTGATAAAATTAATCAAGCTGGCATCAGTGGAGTAAGTGCAAGCAACAGTAACAACAGACTAAAACTGGTTAGTGTTAACAGTCAGTTTGTGATTGGCGCAGGATCAAGTAACGGTCAAGTGGGATTGGTTGCACAAACATACAACAGTGCAACGGTACAAGTTGGCAATGTGTTTAATGCTATTGTAGGCAGTGACAACAATCAAGTGTTTAGAGAAATGACAAATGATCCAAACATTTTTAGTATTCATATTGCAGATGACAGCGTTGAAAGCAACTACAATTTAGGATATCAAGTATATCAAACAATGGATCTAAGCATGTATGTTAATTATAGTTGTGCAGGAATTATTGATGCTGACGAAGCTGAAATAACTGTTGCAAGATACCCTAGTAATTTAACACAAGCACACAATTTGTCTGTTGGCGATTATGTGTTGATCAGAGGTAGTACAACTATTCCTAGCATTGATGGTATTCACAGAGTACACAAAGTAGACAGTGACAATGTAACCAAGTTTTATATTGATCAATATATTACACAAGAAGGCAGCGGCGGAAACATTTATCCTCTGCGTCCTGTGAGATTCAGCACTTTCAATGAACTAGACAGTGTAAAGAACAATCAAGTTAATGGTGTGTACAAATATAACTTTGGTGGTTTCAGACAAAACAACACATCTCAGCCAATATATGCATATGTGGACAATGACGGTACAAACAAAAGTGCAGTTTACAAATGGAGTGGGTTGTGGACCAATGCCAATGGACATTACAATGGAGTATTTGAAAAAGTACGCACAGGTAATACACAAGCAAGAAATGATTTAATAGAAAATGTAAAAATATACGATGCACTTAATAGAAGTAGTATTGCAAATATTGAGACATGGGATCCAGCAAAAGGCATTATATTTGGATTTGTTGACAAGGAAATCGATTATAAATTAGCAAGTGATATTGCCAGCTACAATTATAATAGTATCGACGGCGAAGTTGTAAACACTAGTTCATGGACAGAAGAATATGTTGGTGTGCGTTGGTGGGATATAAGCACAGCGATTTATTTAGATTACGAACAAAGCACAATAGACTATCAACAGATGAACTGGGGTAGACTTGCAACAGGTGCTAGTATTGATATATACGAATGGACACGTAGTCCTGTGCTTCCAGAACAATGGCAAGATGCAGTAGATGCAGAAATAGTTATCGATGGTAATGTTGCAAGTGGACAAGCACACTTTACAGTAGTTGATAACGAACGTATATACAATTGGACAGAGCAAGTTTATTACAATCCTAAAACACGTAGAAATGAAACTGTTTACTATTTCTGGGTAAAAAATAAATTAAGTTTCAGTGGTATAAGACAATACAATGTTACACAACTCAGTCAGATACTTGCCAATCCAGAAGCATTTGGATTGAGCTGGGCTGCGGCTAGTGGCAGTAGTCAACTGTTTTTGAGTAATGTAAGCAACTATGTAACCAAATACAGTGTAGTGCAGATTAACCAGCGTTATCCAGATAGTAACAGTATGCCGTTGAATGAATGGACACTGTTAGCAGAAAACGATCCTAACACAACTATTCCAGAATACTTGCACATTAAAATGCGTGATAGTCTAACAGGATTCAACAACTATTCAATTGATAGTACATATACAACTTGGGGTAGCAGCACAGTATATGCCAAAGATGCAGTTGTTAAAGAAGGTAATGATTACTATATCAGCTTACAGTCTAACAATCAGTCACAACAACCAAGTTTAGACACAGATATGAGTCACTGGAGTAAAATTTACGATTACAGTTTTGTAGACGGAACACAAGTAGATGATATACGAATTTGGAGAGGACAACATGTTCCAGATTTAGATTTACACGAATACAATCGTTACGGTCATCTTGTGCGTCCAAGACAAAGTTTGTTTAGAGACTTAGTTGAAGCAAGACACAACTTCGTTTATACAGTAAACGATATGCTGAGTCAAGTAAACGTTGTAGACGAATTGCAAAATTGGGAAGATACATTTGAAACTACATTTAGCAGAGGCGCAGTAACATATGATGTTAAAGACTATGTAAATTTAACAGACTTTAAACTGATAGAAAAGAATTCAGCAGGCACTGTAACATATAGATTTGATACAAACACTGTTCCTGACTTTGTATATGATTCGGATCAAGAATATTTGAATGCAGGCGAACCGCCAGAAGGCAGTTATGTTTTAATCAAACATGACTTGGGTTCAGATTTAGTTGACAGGAAAAAAATGTATCACTTTGTTGGTGGGACAGATAAACTTGTTTTCAAAGAAAAGTCAACAGTACAACTCAGTGAAGAGATGTGGTTACAAAGTAAGTTTGGACACGGGTTTGACAGTATGAGCTATGATCTTATGCCGTTTGACAGTGATAGCAGTATTGTAATAGGACATTTAATGGATCTATTGCGTAAAAATGTTTTTGTAGGCAGACATCATGTGATGTATAACAAGCTATGGTTTAAGTTATTATACAGTGCAGTATTACAAAACACCACAGACGATTTTGCATTCAAAACAACTTATGTTAGATTGCGTGTTAATCATCCTCTATTACTCAACAAATCAACTTATCAAAGATTTGGTGTAGATGTTGTTGAAAAATACTTTGACACAATCAAACCTTTCCATACAAAACTACTAGACTTGGTGGATAGTAACACACATGGTGAAGCTACAAACATCGAGATCGACGAGCAAAGCAGAAATACTGATATTACTATGGTGTATGGTGATCACACACTTAGAGATTGGGCATGTGATCAAGTGTTGCTAGGCGGCGACTTTACAAGTACACCCACTGGAAATGAGGATATTTCCACATTCACTACTCTTGACGCAAACTTAGATTACATATATAATGGAAATCTGTTTGACCAACCTGCGTGTGAAGGATGGGGTGAAGAACTTTACCCAACTGACTTTGTAGAAAACATTAGTATAGCAGTACAAACAAACGCTAGCGGAAGCACAGAAACCGCAGATACTAGAACTTATAGAATGACGCAATATCAACCAATGGACATACACATAAGTAATGTTATTGTTGATGCTAATAAAACTACAACCACTGCAAATGTTTCTGGTACAGATACAATAATTCCAGTAACAAATGCTGCACTGCTTGATGATCCAAACACTGTGTTTGGAAAAGGTGAAGTACCATGTGTGGTATATATAGATGGTGAACGTATTGAATACAACGCAATAAGTGGAAACAACTTATTGTTCTGTATTAGAGGTACATTAGGTACAAGTGCAAAAGCACATAATAGTGGTGCAACTGTAATTAACAGTGGCCCAACAACACGTATACCTACGCTAGAGAAGTTCTCTGATCACGGAGATAACTTGCGTATGGCATACAATGATAGCGGTGTTAGTCTTAGTGCCGCAGGAATTTCGCCCGAGCATGCATTTATAAGAAATGCGGGTCAAGGATCGATATAAATATTATAAATTGGAAAAGACTATGAGTTTAGAACAACATATTGAAACACCTTTAATAGGTATTGAAGGACATATTAAGATTTGGGATCCAGAGTCAGGCGAAGTTCTGGTTCGTAGACGCAACGCTGTGAACTACGAAAACATGAGCATTGCAATTGCAAATCTACTAGCTAGCGAAGCTGGATCAACAAGCACATACGAAGTAAGCACTATGCGTTTTGGAAATGGCGGGACAAGTATTGATGGTTTAGGTGCAGTTACATATAAAGCAACTAACACAAACAGTAGTACAGGTGCGCTGTATAATCAGACGTTTAGTCAAGCAGTTGATGAATCTGTTACAGGTAGCGCAGACAATAGTGTAGAAGCAAGTCATACTAGCCCCAACACATACAGCGATGTAATTGTAACATGCACATTGGATTATGCAACACCTAGTGGACAAGATACATTAGACACAGCAACAAATATGAATGGTACATATGTATTTGACGAACTAGCACTGTACACAGCCAACAACGATTTGTTGACTCACGTAATTTTTCACCCTGTACAAAAAAGTGCAAACAGAAAAATACAAGTTGTTTACACACTAAGAATAAGAAGTTCGTTTGCGGACTTATAATAGGAAGACGATATGCCATATACAGTAGATTATAGCGACAGTGCAAAGACAGCAATCGTAGTAAACGACGGTACAGTTGACACCAGCACTAGTTTAGGACTAATTGGTAAAAACTACACAAACTTCGGTGAACTACTCAACGAGGACTTGTTGCATCTGCTAGAAAACTTTAGTGATGCTAACGCACCAAGCAACCCCACTGAAGGACAACTTTGGTACGATACAGGTAACAGTAAACTTATGATATATGACAACGGTCAATGGTATCAAATTGGTGCGCCTGCAAGTACTACAAGATTTGAATATAGATATAGACAGGATACGCTAGGCACATATCACAACACAATTGAGTGTTTGGTAGACAATGTTATTGTTTGGATTTGTACAGATGATGCAACAGTATGGACACCACATGCCACTGAATATTTAGAAGATGGGTCAACTGCACTCACAACACAGTTTCCAACTATTCAAGCTGGTATCCAAATGAACAACACAACAAACTTTAAGTTTAGAGGTATAGCAACTAGTGCAGAATACGCTGACTTAGCAGAACGCTATGCAAGTGATCAGACTTATGCACATGGTACAGTTGTACGTCTAGGCGGCACACATGAAATTACACAAACACTACAAGAAGGTGATATTGACGTATTTGGAATCGTAAGTACACAACCTGGATTTGAAATGAATGCGGCGGCAGGTACAGACGAAACACACCCTTATGTAGCACTAGCTGGGCGTGTACCTTGTTTGGTAGTAGGTACTGTAGCCAAAGGAGATAGACTGGTAAGTAGTAATATGCCAGGACATGCAAGAAGAGCGCACCCAGCTGAACTTAACGATTATAGAAGGATCATTGGCAGAGCTCTTGCAAGCAAAGATACTGATGTTGCAGGCACAGTCGAAGTAGTAGTAGGAGCAAAGTAAATGGTAGTGTCTGTTGGCCAATTAGCAGAAGCCTCACACTATAATACGGTAGCAGAAGATGTCAACAAAGTTTTTGGTGACAAGTACAACACTGCGGCTGTAACTGATTCTAATAGAAAAGCAACCCATAAATTTGGTTGGGGAGCAGTAAACATCGACGATGCTGTTCCAATTGGTGATTTGATAACAGCTCAAAGACTGCAATATCTAGTAGACAGAACCAATGTAAGTGTAGATCATATCAATGTTACAGACAGTTTGCTTGTGTTTGCTGTTCCCACAGGCAGAGATGATGTTACAGTAAACACACCTATTAGAGCAGAAGATTTAAACATTGTTGAAAGCAAGTTTAACACAACTATACTTGTAAATGATGCACACACCACAGTAGATCCAACAAACGCAAGTGCGTTGAGTGCAACACCTACAAGTGGCGGCCCACTACAAAGAACCAATAGTTGGCAACATCAACTAACAGGCGAATACTACTGGGACTTTGACAGCTACAATCATTGCAGATATTTTTTTAACAGCGGCGGACAACTTCGGGTGAGCTTGTCAATGAGCGGTGGCAGTACAGCAGGTTACTACAACTGGGCAGATGTTATCAATGAGATGGGAACACTCAGCTTTACTTGGAACAATGTAATACAAAGTAATAGTATTACAGTTGGCACCAGTGAGAACAAAGGCGTTTATGACCTAACAGAGCTATATGGCGACGGTGACGGTGCTACAGATGATCAAGGACTATTGTTTACCAGTAGCGGTGTTACACTTAGTGGAACAGGATATGGTTACGGTTATGGTGCAAGCAGTCCATATGGATTTATTACTGGACCAGGTAGTTATCCAGCGTATGCTAACTTTTATGCAAATACTGCTTATACCAGTAGTTACAGTACATATAGCAGTTATCAGAACTTAAAATTTAAATTATACGGCAAATACAGCTTGAATGGAAGACGTTTACATTTTAAACTAGTACTAGATGATACTAGTTTTGATCAAGTAATCGACGGCACAGTTAGTGCAAGCCTCAGTTATCTTATGCCCGACACACTTACAAGAGGATCTGCAACGTTTGATGTAAACCCAGATCCAACAGTTGCTATCTCAGATGATTTCAATGGCGTATTTGATTCATAATACTTGACATCTGAGAATAGATAAATTATAATATAGCACATATAAGGAGAAACTCACTATGGATGAGAGACTTGAACGTGCGTTAGAATTTGCTAACTATCGCATTACTCTGAGCAATCAGAAAAGAAACATTCGAACTCGAATGCAAATCTTACAAACAGTACACTATAACAAAGGCAGTTTTCTTGCTGATCCTATAACAATTGGACTTGTAAGTGGTTTGCTAACAGCAGGTAAAACTAGTGCTGTTGTAGTAGATACCAAAGAAAATCCAATTGAAATTGAATATCTTCAAGAATTTTTAGAAACACTAATCGAAAAATACACAGAAGCCAGTAATGAATACAAGGTACAAATTGACAAAGTCAACAAAGCAAGAAATATTAAAAAACTAATGGATTGGTAGTAAATGGCAGAACCAACTAAAGGTGTTTGCATAATTGCTTACAATAACAATCAGTTAGACTATATTCAGTTTGCAAGTCTAGCGGCAGCTTATGTAAAAACACATATGAAAAACAACAATGTTACATTATTGACAGATCAAGGAACAAGTGATTGGATGGAAACCAGTGTTCCTGAAACATTACAAGACGCTTGTTTTGATCAAGTAATAGTACAAGATATTATTCATGAAGACAATCCACGTAAACACATGGACAGTCCGTGGACTGAGTTTAATGCACAGTTCAGCAACAAGAATAAAAACAATGTAGTAAACATAACTCCATATGATAAGACACTGCTAATAGACAGTGATTATTATATTATGAATGACTTTTATGATTATTTGTTTGATAGTGATGTTGGTGTAGGATTACACAGAGATGCAATTTACCTAGAAGGCCAAATGCCTTACTTGAATGAAATACAGTTGAATGAAGGCGGCATACATCATTGGTGGAGTACCGCTGTGTACTTTGACAAGAACAATTATGAATCGCAGATCTTTTTTGATATATGGGCGCACGTAAAAGAGAATTGGGATTATTATGCACTGTTGTATCAGTTCCCTCCAGCACTATTTAGAACTGACTTTTGTGTAAGCATTGCATGTCATATGATGAACGGATTCAATAACGGAAGTTTTGTACATGACTTTGGTGGAGTACCTCTACTAAACATGGATCAAAAAGATGACATTGTTGAAGTTAAGTCCGTTGACGATTGGATCATGCTTAGTCATGATAGAAAAGAGCCTTGGAAAAACATATTAACAAGGCTACAAAAGCAAAATATTCATGCTATGAACAAACGTGCAGTTAGCCGCAACAGTGAAGACATGTGGAAACACATAGGAAAGGTACTGAATGTCTAGAGGATTTATAACAATAGGTATTGATACTGAAGAAGATAGAATCAAATACAGCTATGCCCTTGCCTTAAGTATTAAACAGTGTGATCCCAACAGTGAGTTTTGTCTTGTGGTAGACAAAGATGCTAGCGATAAAGTCCCTACAAAATATCATCATGCATTTGATTATATTGTAGAACTGCCGTTTGGTAACACAGCATACAAAGATGGGTTTCATGGCATGAACTTGTGGCAACTATTACATTGTAGTCCATTTGAAGAAACAATTTATGTAGACAGTGACACAATGTTTAAAAACATAAACATTGAAACTCTATGGGATCAATTCGAAACTTATGATCTAGCAATTAGTCCAATAGCAAGAACATACAGAGATTATCTCACAAATAAAATATACAGATTTGAAATTGAAATGCACTACGAATTGCCACAATTATACAACAATCTTATCTATTTTAAAAGAGACAGTCAGCTTGCAATTGAATGGTTTAAGATGGCAGATCCAGTTTTTCAAAATTGGAGACAAGTTTATCAAACCATGTTCAAAGAAAAGAAGCCATTGACATTTGACAAAAACTTGTTAGCAAATATTACAACTCATTTGTGCGATATAGAAAATTTAGTAAGTTGTCCCATAAACAATCATTATGATTTTCATAACTTGAGTCAACGACATTGGGGAGATGATATTCCTGAAAACTGGACTGACATGCTCAACTACTGGTATACAGATCAACATAAACTTATGATTGAAAACAGTGTAGTAAACAGTGGAATTATTCACTACCAAGACGAAAACTTTTTAACCGAGGACATAATCGATGCAATTAAAGCCGTTGTTGAAATCAGCGATCGAAGAAACGCCTCCGCATAAGTTCTGTGTTTATTATGACGAGTGGAGCGGCGAGATCATACAGATCACTAATCGTCCCAAAGATAGTCGTCATCCTCATATAGAAACTCCTGATGAAACAGCCAAAAAGCTGATGATGGGAGAACTTAGTTTTAGCAAGTATCAAGTTGCACAGTTGGTTGATGGGCCTAGACTTATGCCCAAAGACAATGTGATTAGATTACGACAAGCAGAAAACGTTCTCAGTCAAATCGAAAGTGTAAAATTTGAAATACAAAGTGATATCAATATAATTTTCTATATCAATGATTGGAAACTTGAAATTAACTTTAGTCAAGATACTATGTTTAGAATGACAGGAGCAAGGGACAGTAGAAATGCGAGAATACAAAGTGATCAAACAAAACCGTTTGATTTTTATCTTATCAAAGGCAATGATCCTACATTCTTGCTCAAGCACATCAAAATAGATCCAATAGATTTAATGAGTTCAGGTTATATACTTTACGACTTGAGTGAACTAAGAACTATATGTGGACTAGGAGATATCAATGTATTGACCAAACGTATCTTCAAAAGTTATGGTATTAAATACAAGCAACACTACACAGGAAGTGATTATCACAGAAGAAAAACACAGCGTAGAGTCCACAAACAAATTGAAACACATGAAGAATATGCAACCTTTAGCATCAGTAAAGCAAACACAGGTTGGATATTTAAAAGTAACTTTGACGATCCAAAAGAACAAAAAATATACAGAGATATGACTTTATTTTTTACCAAAGATGATCCAACATATCTCACACACAGAATAAAAATACCATTTGATAATATCGGATGGAGACAAGAATACATAGTCGACACTGAACTAAATTTTGAAGACAAAATATTGCTAGGTGAAAACGCCAAAAACATTACGTTTAAAATTGAGGAAATGAAATGACGAATCTAGTACCTATTACAGAATTTGATATTGTGTTTATCAGCTATGACGAACCAAATGCAGATGAAAATTACAGCGACCTATTAGAAAAATGCCCGTGGGCAAAACGCAGTCACGGAGTATGGGGCAGTGATGCTGCACACAAAGCCGCAGCCGCATTAAGTGAAACAGACCGCTTTATTACTGTAGACGCTGACAACATTGTTAGAGAAGACTTCTTTAATATTGAAGTTGATATGGATCGTGTTAGAGATGCAGATGTTATTAGTTGGGCAGGTAAGAATACTATTAACGGTCTAGTATACGGCAACGGCGGTATCAAGTGTTGGCCCGTTGATGTTGTTAATCGTATGCGTACACACGAAGCTGCACCAGCCAATGACAAAGCCGCACAAGTAGATTTTTGCTGGAACATACACTATGTACAAATGAACAATATCTACTGTGATGTTATGAATAACGGAAGTCCGCTACAAGCATGGAGAGCTGGATTTCGTGAAGGCGTTAAGATGGGATTAGAAGGCGGTGATGTAGTTGATCCTGATAGAATCAAACATATTTTTAGAGAAAATTACAAACGCTTAATGGTATGGATGACAGTTGGTGAAGATGTTACCAATGGACTATGGGCAATATATGGTGCTAGACTTGGATGCCATATGACTAACATTGTAAGAAATGATTGGGATTGGAAAAACGTTAGAGACTTTGATTGGCTCACGGAATATTTTAACAAAGAACTTGCTCCACAATTTGAAGGCGGCGAACAGTTGTGTCCACGTACAGGTATGATGTGGGATATGCAAAAACTAAAACAAGAAACTGTTAGATTAGGAGACGACATCAGAGGAAAGTTAGATTTAGAGATAGCTGATATTGGCGTAGACGGAAGTAGATTCTTCAAAACTGTGTATAAAAATCCTGCTAGACTTGGTGCTATGGTCAGAGAAGATCAAGTGGAAGACAGCCTTGAATAAAACCGTTGTACTTGTAACAGGAGGATTTGATCCGTTACATTCAGGTCATATTGAATATTTTAAAGCCGCTAAACAACTAGGCGACAAACTAGTTGTGGGTTTGAACAGCGACGAATGGTTAATTCGTAAAAAAGGCAGACCTTTTATGTCTTTCCAAGAACGTAGTAAGATTATAAGTGCGCTAGAGTGCGTTGACACAGTAATTAGTTTTGATGACAGCGACGATACTGCCTGCGGAGCCATTTATAAAACTCTTGCTACACACGGAAATATAAAAGTTATCTTTGCTAACGGTGGTGATAGGAACAATATTACTACACCAGAATACAAAACTTGGGGAGATCATCCCGATGTGAAATTTGCCTGGGGTGTTGGAGGAGACTACAAAGCCAACAGTAGTAGTTGGATATTAGACGAGTGGAAGACACAAAAGACTGAACGTGAATGGGGGTACTGGCGTGTACTAGATGACAAAGGCACAGTCAAAGTAAAAGAACTTGTGATCAATCCAGGATGCAGTCTAAGTGATCAACGTCATATGCACAGGCGTGAACATTGGTATATACTAAGTGGAAGTTGTAAAATAGAAATAGAGAAGGATGATATTATACAAACAAATGCAGGTAGAGATCAAACTGTTCTATTGACACAAAACAAAACACATGTTATTAATGTATATGACTGGCATCGAGCGTACAATCCTTATGACGAACCTTGTCACATATTAGAAGTTCAATACGGTAAAAAATGTATTGAAGAGGATATTGAACGTAGATGACAGATAAAAATAACTATGAGTTAGACCCAGATCCAGAAACAGCGGCAGAGTTAGTAAAGCCAAAACTAGACGAAATTAGCCCTACTATGTGTATGGCTAAATGGTTGTGGACTAGTGTTCATTTAACTAACGGAACTACCAACAGTTGTTTCCTTCCACCTATACACAAAATTGAAGTAGATAATATTGTAAACAATCCTAAAGGATTGCACAATACTCCACAGAAAAAAGAGCAACGTCAGATGATGCTAGACGGTGAACAGCCGGATGGTTGTAGCTACTGTTGGAACATCGAAAAGATGGACAGATCATTTAACAGTGATCGTCACTATCGCAGTAGCGAGCCTTGGGCTCAGGCTGGATGGGATGATGTAATACAAACAGGAGCGCAAGGAGATATTGAGCCACGCTTTATGGAGATCAATTTTAATCATGCTTGTAACTTAGCATGTAGTTATTGTAGTCCACATTTAAGCAGTAAGTGGGCAGAAGATATTGAACAGCATGGTCCTTATCCTACTAAAGTACCGCACAACAGCATTGACTATTTCAAACAAATAGGGCAGTACCCTATTCCAAACAGAGAACACAATCCATATGTGGAAGCATTTTGGCAATGGTGGCCTGAACTATATCCTAAGCTACAAAACTTTCGCATGACAGGCGGCGAGCCGCTTATGGATAAGAATACATTTCGTGTACTAGATTATGTAATAGACAACGGCAGAGATGATTTAGAAATGGCTGTTACAACCAATGCTAGTGTTCCTGATAAACTGTGGAATAACTTTGTAGACAAAGTTAGTTTTATCAGTGAGTATAAAAAACTCAAACGTTTTAGAATATTTGTTAGTGTCGACGGATGGGGCGATCAAGCTGAATATATGCGTCATGGATTAGATTTTGATCGCATGTGGAACAATGTGCATAATTACTTGAGTAGAGTAGACGAAGGTCTTGTTACGTTTATTGTAACATTTAACATGCTTAGTTTACCCAGCATTCAGAAATTATTAGAGGGCATATTAGAACTACAAAGGGTACACAATGTAACTAAAAGTAGACGTGATGCAGATGGCAATATTGTAGTGTATGGACATCACAAAGTATTTTTGGATACACCTATGCTACGTTATCCTGAATGGCAAAGTTTACAACTTACACCAGAAAGTCATTGGCACTACGCAGATGAAGCACTAGAATTTATGAAAGCAAACGAAGATCAACATAGAAAAAGTAGATGGGTAGGATTTAAACCGCATCAAATCGAACGTTTTGATCGCAGTATTGAGTTTATGAAACAAGGCTTTGATAGCAGTGAACAAAAACAAGAAGCACAAGAAAACTTTATAAGATTCTTTGGTGCACACGACTACAGAAGAAACACAGACTTTAGTGCAACATTCCCTGAATTTGCAGAAGTGTTTGCTAAATGGAAAGAGAAATATAATGTTTAAAAATGTAGACTATATACGTGAACGTGAAAATATGAAAGAGCGTTATGGCTGTGATACTATGTGTACAGCTAAATTCTTTACTAGTACAATATATCTACAAAGTGGTCAAACACACAGTTGTTATCATCCATTGCCACATCAGATTCCATTGGAAGAAATTAAAGATAACCCTAGCGCACTGCACAATACCAAACATAAAATTGAACGCCGCAAACAAATGATCTTAGGAGAGCGTCCTAGTGAATGTAATTACTGCTGGCGTGTAGAAGATATGGGCGACGAATACATCAGCGACAGAGTAATCAAAAGTAAAAATGAACTATTGCTTACTCCAAATGCACATGAAAAAATACAAGAAATGGGATGGGATCACAACTATCAGCCCACTTATCTAGAAATTAGTTTTGGCAATGAGTGTAATATGAAATGTGCATACTGTCATCCCAAGGCTAGCAGTGCATGGCAAAAAGAAATGATGCAAGGTCCATTGGAAAATGCAGAACATTTACAAGTATTGGATGAGAAAATCTATCCAGAAGATGATAACCCATATGTAGAAGCATTTTGGGAATGGTGGCCATACCTGCGCAAGTCACTCAAAGTAATTCGTGTCACAGGCGGCGAACCACTGCTACAACAAAACGTTTGGAAGTTTTTTGACAGACTCGAGAAAACAAACGAATGTGCTGATATGATTGTACAGCTCAATACAAATCTAAATGTAAAGACCAAATTGGTCGAGCGAATGATTACCAAAGTAAACAAATTGTTAACAGAGAAAAAGATCAAAAAATTTGCACTGTACAGCAGCATTGAAAGTTGGGGCGATAGAGCCACTTATGCCAGAAGCGGATTAAACTTAGAATTATTTGAAACAAATCTCAAACTTATTATGCAAAAGCTAGGACATCATCATGTAGACGACTTTAGCGGCATACAGATTATGAACACATTTAATATCATGTGTGTTACCAGCTATGTAGAGTTTTTAAAGAAAATCGACGAGTGGAGAAGAGAACTACAACACGGAAAAGAATATCCTAAGGTAATGTTTGACATTCCACACTGCACTGAACCTAATCATTGGACACTAGTAGGATTACCGGATCGTTATGATGAATATTTTGATCTAGTAACTGCTTATTTTGAAAAAAACAAATGGAAAAGCAACTGGCAAAAATATCCCAAGGATCAACACGACGATAATTATTTTAACTACTACAGTGAAGAAGAAGTAAAAAGCTGGCAACGAGTTGTGAGTATGTGGAAAACAATATGTGAAAAACGTAGTAAAGTAAATACTGATGCATACTTACAGCCCAGAGAAATAGATGATGCAAGACGTAACTGGATATTGTTTATTAAAGCCACAGACAAACGTAGAAACACAAACTTCAAAAATATCTTTCCTGAAATGAGTGACTATTACGATTTGTGTAGTACACTAGAAGATATTAGGTTTATGGAATACAACAGACAGTGTAAAGATGATCTGTTATCTGAAGACGAAATAGATTTTCATTGGGACGATGATTTTGTATGGCATCATCCAGGCTTAGCTAATGCACTAATAAACTACAGAAAAGTTAGGAACTATCCTACTAAGATGTACAGTCATGATGAGCTGGTTGGAGAATTTGGACATGACGAAGAATAAAGACTATCTTGTTAATGAAAGCAAACATTTTTGCATGGCACCATGGGTAACAATGCATTTGTGGCCCAGTGGGGAAGCAATGCCATGCTGTGTGGTTGTACCAGATGAAGACACACCGTTTAGTGGCAAACTTGGAAACATACAAGACAACAGTATAAGTGACTTATGGAACAGTTCATTGATGAAGGAACTGAGAACTAACATGCTAGCTGACAAACCCAGTCAGACATGTGAACGTTGTATCAAACAAGAAGCCGCAGGCAACCAATACACACTTAGACGAGAATTAAACAAAGACTTTTCTGATTATTTTTATAGAACACAAGACACTAATCAAGACGGCAGTCATGATGATCCTAAAATTTATTATTGGGATGTAAGATTCAATAACTTGTGCAATTTACGTTGTTTGAGTTGTAGTGTAAAGTTTAGCAGTAGTTGGTATAACGATAGTGTTAAAAGACACGAGTACGATGGACCTGCACTGCTACAGTTACCAAAAAGTTTTTGGGAAGAAGCATTGCCTCTGATTGGCGAAGTGCAACATGCGTACTTTGCAGGCGGCGAGCCATTGATGACAGAAGAACATTATCGTATGCTAGATACATGGATTGAAGCAGGTAATACTGATTTAAAAATAAGTTATACCACAAACTTTACAAAAACTAGATTAGGCAATCGTTATATCTTTGACTATTGGAATAAGTTTAGCAATGTACATGTGGGTGCAAGTTTAGATGACAATTGGGAACGTGCAGAATATTTGCGTAAGGATACAGTATGGACTGATATTGTACAAAATCGCAAAGACATGATTAAAGACAGTCCTGATACAAGATTCTTTTTGAGCAGTACAATAGGTATTTTTAATGTACTACATTGGCCTGACTTTCACAAGGAATGGATTGAAGAAGAACTAGTAGATCCTATCGACTTTAACTTAACTCTACTCACACATCCTGAGTATTTGAGTATGACAGTGATGCCAACTGAATTTAAAAAACGTGTAGAAAAACGTTGGTTAGAACACAGAGACTATATTGAAAAAGCATTTTATCATGCTCATCCTGATTGGGACTATAGACCAGATCACATGCAAAGTATGATTGATGGATTGCTTAAATATCTATGGAGCGAAGATAATTCTCAACTAATAGATAGATTTCACGATGAACAACGCTGGATGGATAAGATCCGCAATAACAATTGCTATGATGTCTATACTGAATTAGAAGAACTTAAAACATATGGCGATCATTATGAAAAAGTAGCAAACCGAGGATGGTAATGCAAAACGAAAAATATAATTTAACAGAGAGCAAAACCTTTTGCATGGCACCATGGATACACATGCATGTGTGGCCCAATGGTCGTGCTTTTCCTTGTTGTTTGGCTGATCACAGTTATGGCAATGACTACGGAAATACTAACACTAATACACTAAGTGAACTGTGGAACAGCGATCTAGCAAGAACACTTAGAAGCAATATGTTGGCTGATAAAAAGACCAGTGCATGTAATCGTTGCTATGAACTAGAAGCAGATAGTAATGCATACACACTGCGAAAAAATATGAATAATCGTTTTGCACATCATTATTGGAGAACCAATGATACACAACAAGATGGTACTTATGACACTGTAAACTTTACATATATGGATTTTAGATTTAGTAATATGTGTAATATGAGTTGCCGTAGTTGTAGTCCTACATTTAGTACACAATGGTATGACGACTTTATGAAAGAATTTGGACATGTTCCAGATGATGTTGCACCTCAAAAGTTTATCCAACTCAAAAACAAACCAGGCTTCTTAGAAGAATTGCGTCCTTATTTAGACACAGTTGAAGAAGTATATTGGGCAGGCGGTGAGCCAATGGTCACTGACATGCACTGGGATATTATGAATCATTGGGTTGAAACAGGACATGCAGAAAATGTAAGCATACTGTATACCACAAACTTTAGTCAACTTACATATAAAAATCAACACATATTTGACCTATGGCGCAAATTTAAAAGTGTAAAAGTTAGTGCTAGTTTAGATGGCATGGGCAGTCGTGCTGAGTACATTAGAAAAGGCACAGTGTGGCAAGATATAGAAGATAATCGTATTGCAATGAAAGAACAATTGCCCAACATCTTCTTTGATATTTGTCCTACAGTAAGCATGATGAATATTTTACACTTACCTGATTTCTTTGAAAACTGGACTGAAAGAGGATTGCTTAACGCTGGAGAAGTAAGACTAAACAATCTACTAGATCCGAAGTTTTTAAGTGTACAAACACTTCCTACAGAATATAAAAAGCGTGTAACAGATAGATGGGAACAGCATTTAGAATGGTTACTAAAACGAGATGACTTTTGTCCAGATCATTGGCCCGCCAATGAAATTATTGATAGTGGACAGGGTACTATAAACTTTATGAATAAAACTGATAGGACTGAATTACTGCCTGAAACTATCAAAGAGTTTGAAAGATGGGATCGTATTAGGAATGAAAATTGGCTAGAAGCACTTCCTGAATTAGAATGTATTGGAGCATATCGTGAGTAGCACTTATTGTTTATATCCTTTTACTAATCTAAACAGCAACACAGAAGGCAGTGTAAAACTGTGTTGTAGTATCAATGAAAACATTCATGCAACAGGTGGCGATGGCCAAGAACTAAACTTCGGCACACACAGTATTGACGAGATATGGAACAGCGATTATATGACAACTGTTCGTAAGCAAATGCTAAATGGTGAACGTCCAGAAGCGTGTGCCGTTTGTTGGAGACTAGAAGACAAAGGTATACAAAGCAGTAGACAAAGTGCATTTGGTGAGCTAAAAGAATGGGCTAATCCAAAACACTATCAAGTTGTTAAACCTCCATTACCACAAAGTTTAGAACTTAGACTAGGACACTTTTGTAATCTACGTTGCAATAGTTGCTGGAGTTTAAGCAGTGATAGAATTTATAATGAACGTAAAAAAATTCTAGCAGTTGATAAGAATCTACCAGGATGGATGCGCAACGAATGGTCATATGAAATTGATCTAGCTGATGCTAGTAATTGGAATTGGTGGATGAGTGATGAGTTTGATAAAACTATACGCAAACTTGCTCCCACCCTTAAACGTTTGTATCTCACAGGCGGTGAACCTACACTTATTAAACGTAATATCGAAATTATGCAAATGATATTAGAAAGTGGAAACACTGATTGTTATATTGCACTTACAACAAATTTAACAACTTGGAATGAAATATTTTTCCAAACAATGAGACGCTTTAAACACGGAGAGTTTCAGATCAGCATTGATCATTTATATGACAGGAACTATTACATACGTTATCCTACTCAGTGGGAAAAGATAGAAACGCACATGGTGCATATCTATGACAACTTCCCTCCAAGTTGGAAAATTAAACACTACACAGTATTTCAAAATTACAATTGGGACGCAATTCCTGATATGTTAGATTGGGTACACAAACACAGAAGTTATTGGAGCAAAGAAGAACATCAGCGTCAATATATTTGGAGTCCTATTATACTTGATAGTCCAAATTATTTGGATGTTCGAACTATTCCTTTGCATATTAGACAAGAAGCTGCGGATATACTGGAACAGTATAAACCTAACTATGATGTTCCAAATATATATTGGCAACATGGTAGTCAACAAGCAATTAAAATCCTCAGAGATGATACACTAGATGAAGAAGTAAGAATTGAAAGATTGCAAAAGTTTAGAGAATACTGCGACACAATGGATAGAAATAGAGGAACAGTTTGGTACAAAACTTTTTTAAATATTGCACAAAAGGTACTAAACGATGACGCATGAACTTATCAGGATTGAACAAGCAGGCGAACCGTTTGTAAACATAACATGGCAAGTTAGCAATTTGTGTAACTTTCGTTGCACATACTGTAATGAAAACAATTGGAATGGAAGCAATTTAAATTTAGACATAGAAGCTGTTAAGCAAGGTTTAACAAAGATCATAGACTATGAACTAAGCAGAGGTTATACTAGACTAAAAGTTTTCTTCTCAGGTGGTGAACCTTGTTATTGGAAGCCTTTGATTCCTGTTATGGATCACATACTAGCTAGTGGAATGAGTGAAGTCAAGTTTGCAGTAAACACAAATCTAAGTAGCAAAATGTCGTGGTGGGAAAAGAATGTACACTATTTTGATGATGTTGTTGCTAGTTACCATCCTGAGTTTGTAGACAGTGATCACTATATGGAAATCTATAAATTTTTAAGTGATAAAGTAAACTATCTATGTGGGCGTATGATGATGCACGAACCAACTTGGGATGAAGTTATTGACTTTAGTAAAAGACTAAAAACAGAAATGAGTGAACACAACTGGCGTGTAGAGTATGTACCTATCTTCGAAGAGCTCAGTCACACAACAAGGCCTTACAATTATAAAAATCCAGAACACAAGAAGTTTTTAGAAACAACCAACTTAGAACAAGATATTAAATACAACGTGCCTGCAAAAGCAGAAGGCATGGGCAGTATAGAAGTATACAATGACGGATCTACTCAGCCTATTAATTGTAACAGACTAGTAGCAGAAAGCAAAAACTTCTTCAAAGGATGGAAATGTCTAATACCAATGGAGAGTATCTTTATCAATTGTGAAGGCAAAATAGATATGGGTAGTTGTGGAGTTATGCCACAAGTTGGTAATTTATATGATCCTGAATTACAATTGGATTTACCTGACAGTATAATTTGTCCTAAGAGCCATTGTCACTGTGGTACAGACATTTATATTACAAAATACAAGGATAAAAATTATGAAGCAATTAGCACTTAATTACTTTGCTGCATGGAATGCACAGGATGCACGTTGGCTTACACATTTATTCGACAATGATGTTACACTAGTTGATTGGGATAACAGTGTGAGTGGGTTAATTGATGTAGTAGAGATGAATAGAAAAATATGGGCAGACGTTCCAGACATTAAAGCAACAGTACTAGACATTGCTGAAAGTGAACAACACTGTATTGCAAAACTACTGATACAAATAGACGATGATACTAGCATCGATGTAGTAGATGTGTTTACAATGAAAGACGGCAAGATCACCAGTATCAAAGCCTACAAAGGATAACATGGATAAACAAACTTATTGCGTACTACCTTACAATCACCTTAGCATTGATCCTCAAGGTCAAGTACGTCCTTGCTGTAACTATAACTTTCATAAACAAAGTTTTAAAGACACAGGATGGAAATTTAAAAGCATATGGGATAGTGATAACTTAAATGAGTTGTTGCAAGGTGAACCGCATATTGAATTAAGAAAAGATGTTGAAGCTAATCATAAGCATAGTTTCTGTGATAGATGTTGGGTAAGCGAAGATAATGGCGGTGAAAGCTATAGAAATATGTGGAACAATAGTTTTGGTTGCACTACACCCGAAACGTTTCAAAGACAAGTTAAGATTGAATATGTAGAATTTACACTAGGTAATAAGTGTAATATTCAGTGTAGAATGTGCAATCCTTGGAGTAGCAGTATGTGGGCAGACGAGATCTATAAAAACCCACAGCTGGACTTTTGGGAAACAGGAGCACATTTAGACAAAACAAAATTTGAATGGTATGATACGCCACAGTTTGATAAAATCTTCAATGAGATATTACCAACACTTAAACATGTAAACATGTTAGGTGGTGAACCTTTGTTTAATGCAAAGTATTATGACATACTACAAAAGATAATTGACAGTGGTAGAGCAGGTGAGATTGTACTACAGTTCAACAGTAATATGCTGGCTATTCAAGACAAAGTATATGATCTATGGCAACACTTTAAACTTGTGCAGATTAATATGAGTTGTGACGGTGTAGAAGGCGTAAACGAATATGTAAGGTGGCCTGGTAAATGGAGTAAGTGGGAACGTAATCTCAACAGAGTTTTTGAGTGGCAACAAAAGTTAGGCTCAGATAAACTAAGTTTACAGATACACAGTACACTCAGCAGTTTAACCTGGCTAGACTTAGGAAATTTGTATAGATACACACAAACGCTACCTATTATGTTCCAACTTCCGTTTTTAATTCAAGTAACACAACCAGCAATGATGGATGCAATCCACTTGCCGCAACCTATCAAAGACAAAGGATACGAGCAGGCTATACAAGCACTAGAGAACAGTGGTGCAGAAGAGTGGGAAGTAAGTAATAATCGCAGTTTGTTAGAACATGTAATGAATACAGAACGCAATCCTGATTTATGGGAAATGTTTATTAACGAAACTAATAAACTAGACAAAGTGAGAAATCAAAGCATACTAACATATGTTCCGGAGTATCAAGAATACTGGCATGAATAATATAATACCTGCAACTGATTTGTATAGACCGTTACGTGATCTAATAAGAGACCAAGGGTTAATCAGACAACTGATTAACCAAGGTAATAAAAAGTGTTTGGTAATGGATACACCATATAATAGACCAGATGCAAATGGCGTTCCATTTGATCAAATAACACACTTTGAACAATTAGATCAGATACACAGCGATATCTGGCCAGACGTGATTACAGGAGAAATAAAACTAGTATTCATGTTTACAGATTGGTGGCATACAGTAAATCAACATGAAACCAATTTACAAAAAAGTGGCAACTTGTTGAGCATTGATCTTTACAATGTTTGCTATAGACTTTGCAAACAACACAACATACTAAACAACAGTGTGTTTATAAGTCCTAGCAGTATCAAAGATGTTGTACAACATGAAGATTGGCCCATTGTACACTACAATGAACCTTTTAATAGATATTTTGAATATACCAATGGTTACACCATACAAAATGTAGATAAATTTAACAAACATTTTTTATGGCTAAACAGACGTTGCAGAGAACATAGACTGTATGCACTGCATCAAGCAAATCAAATGAATCTGTTTGATAATTGTATATACAGTTTACATGACTTTAGTGAACAGCCATGGCAAGATGAAGATATAATTAGATTTCTCAGAGAATATTTGCCTGAAGATCAAATTGATCTCGGGTTTAGAACACTAACTAAAACACTAGATCAAAACTACGATCCTGTTGAAGATATACAATACAAAGAACAAATACATGACTTAGATTACTTTAGTGAACGCACATATTTGCACATTGTCGGCGAGTTTAATTGCAGTAATCAAAAAGTATTCTTGACAGAAAAAGCTAGTAGACCAATAGTAATGGGCAAACCATTTGTTATGTTCGGTGACCGCGGCGGGTTAGATGAGTTACGCAGTTTAGGATTTAAAACGTTTGATAAATTTTGGGATGAAAGTTATGACACACTGCCTACTGCTAAACAGCGCATGGACGGCATGTTGCAAACACTAGACTACATAAGAAACAACATAGATATTCAACAAGGATATTCTAACGAAATGTTACAAGTGTTACAACACAATATGGATTTGTATCACAATGAATACAAACAGCAACAAATAAAAAAACTAGAGCAAGTATTTCAATGAAACCCAAACACGTTATACAACAAGTATCTGATATGAATATATGGCATGATGCAGTGTGGGTAAACATTCAACAACAAACATTCTTTGTGCCTATATGGCGTAATGGTAACACAGAATTTATGCATCTAGCAGAGCAGTTTGGCTATACATTAGAAAAGTATTTTGATCTTACTGGTTATACGGGTTATGCATTTGTGAGACATCCTAGTAAAAGACTAGCAGGACAAATATGGAGAGCAATGCAAAATCAACAGTTTAGTTTTGAACAGTGTGTTGATTATATTATGCAGGGAGACTTGTCTAAAGATCCTCATTTTAGAACACAACAAAGTTTCTTACAAGACTATGATGTTGAATACCTAATAGACTTAGACGATATGCAACCCACAGGACATCAACATATCGACGCAGTGATCAAACATATGAAACAGCCCAAAGAGATTGTACGCAGTGCAATTGATCAACAACAACGACAAGAGATTCAACAGCAATTGGACAACACACAAATAATCAACAAGTATCAACAAGACTGTGATCTAGTAATGCCAACAGTTGGCCTAGTAGGTGTAGGAAATATTGGCAGT
>Ga0255752_10000273_pt1 | contig 63751 bp, 55 predicted proteins | sample 011ome_25_FD_179952 | JGI IMG/M metagenome (GOLD analysis project Ga0255752, IMG submission 179952) | Coastal salt marsh microbial communities from the Groves Creek Marsh, Skidaway Island, Georgia - 011512CT metaG (version 2) | ecosystem: Environmental > Aquatic > Marine > Intertidal zone >...
CCTCAGGGACGAGCTGCTCAACGGCGAGATCTTCTAAACCCTCAAGTAGGCCAAGATCGTCATCAACCAGTGGCTCAGACAGTCCAACCACATCCGCCCGCACCAGGTCCTGAATATGCGACCGCCAGTGCCAGAAACTCTATCCAAAAATGGCACTGAACTTGGAGGCTAGACGGTCGGACATCGCGAAGTTCATGGCCGTAAGCAACGCCATCATCGACGCGCTCACCGGCACGCCGGTCGATCAGGCAGAGCCTGCCGGATCAAAGTACTGGCACCGATACTTTTTTTGATCACTACAGAAAGTAGTCCGTGTGTGTTGCGTGAGATATTTTGGAAAATATATTTCTCAATATTATCAATATTTTAATTGACGATTTTGAGTAAGAGGGAATTACCCCGGTTTTGTGAGCGTTTCCGGGTTTTATGACGCCGGATCGTCGCAATTTCGTCCTTTCGGCATGGAGGGCTGACAAATCGGCGTCCGGCCCACATATTAGGATCCGAAAGAATTTCTCCAGTTAAAGGATGTCAGCCGTGGCACAAGTCGAAATCTACTCGAGCATGTTCTGTCCGTTCTGCAGCCGTGCGAAGCACCTGCTGAAACAGAAAGGTGTCGAATTCATTGAAATCGATGTCGATACCAGCCCCGGGCGTCGTGCCGAGATGCTGGAGCGCGCCAATGGCCGGCACACGGTGCCGCAAATTTTTATCGACGATCATCACGTCGGCGGCTCGGACGACCTTGCGGCCCTCGACAGCGCCGGGAAACTGGACGGAATGCTCGGTCTCGGCTGATGGCCGGAAAGACCGATAGCCGCGCTACCGCCGACGGCATACCGACGGTGTTTCGTCTCGCCTGCGTGCAGGTCAATGCCGGCAATGAAATTGCGCCCAACGTGGAAATCGCGGCCGGGCTGGTCCGCCAGGCGGCCGAACAGGGGGCGGATTTCATTTCGCTGCCCGAATGTGTCGCCCTGCTGGAACCCGACCGGGACGCGCTGTTCCGGAAATCGTCTGCCGAAGCAGATCATCCGGCGCTGCATGCGTTCACGGCGCTCGCGCGGGAACTCGGGCTCTGGCTGCATGTCGGCTCGCTCGCCGTATTGTCCGAAGACGGGCGCATCGCCAACCGGACGTTTCTGATCGCCCCGACCGGCGACGTGACGGCGAAATACGACAAGATTCACATGTTCGATGTCGATCTTGCGGGCGGCGAATCCTACCGCGAATCGAATACCTACCAGCCGGGAGCCCAGGCGGTGATTGCCGATCTGCCCTGGGGGCGAGCAGGATTGACGATTTGCTATGACGTGCGTTTTCCCGCGCTTTACGGCCATCTCGCGGCAGCGGGCGCCGATTTTATCGGCGTGCCCTCCGCATTCACGCGCAAGACAGGGCGGGCGCACTGGCATGTATTGCTGCGGGCCCGGGCGATCGAGACGGGCTGCTGGGTATTCGCCGCCGCCCAGTGTGGCGACCATGCCGCCGGGCGGCAGACCTACGGCCATTCCCTGATCGTGGACCCGTGGGGAGAAATCGTTGCGGAGGCGGACGAGGCGCCGGGCATCATTATCGCAGATATCGATGCCGCCCGCGTTTCAGAAGCGCGTCGGGCGGTGCCGTCAATGGCCAATGCGCGGGCCTACCGTCCCGTGGAGGGGCTCAGGCCGCCGGCGGAATAGCGGCGCGCGCCGTATCTGTCTTGATGGCAGCGATACGCTGCACGATTGCCGGAGCGGGGTCTTCAATGCACCCTGCTTCGTAGGCGATCACCAGCAGTTTCCCTGCCACGGCCTCCAGCAATTCGCCGTCGCGGAGCAGAAAATCCGGATTGCGCGGCCGGCCGAGATGCTCGTTTCCGATCGCGAATGTCTCGTAAATCAATACGCCATCCGCATTCAGGCTGTCGATCAGGACCGGCAAAAGTGGGCGGTGCAGGTAGTTCGTCACCACGACACAATCGAATCCGCGGCCGGCGAGCGGCCAGGGGCTGCCGTCCTCCAGGTCCGCTTCGATAATCTCAATGCCCGGGCGGGGTGTCACGCGCGATATATCCCGGTCGATAGCCGTTACGGCGTGACCTGCCGCAGCAAGCATGTCCGAATGGCGGCCCCGACCGCACGCGACATCAAGCACCCTGCCGCCCGGCGGTATCAGCGCGGCGCAGCGTTTAACCCAGGGAGAAGGGGGCGGAAGAGGTGACGTGGCGGTCATAATTTTTGTAAACCCTTGTAATAATTGCTGAAAATAGAACTTGGCAAATTCCGAATCTAGCTTAATTGTACTGTCATGATTGTATTCGATGTCAGCTGCAGCAACGAGCATGTCTTCGAAGGCTGGTTCCGGGATTCGGACTCGTTCGGCGAACAGGTCGAAGCGGGGGCCGTGACATGTCCTGTCTGCGGCGATACCAAGGTGCGCAAGGCGTTGATGGCGCCCAATGTCGCCGGGACCCGCAAAGGCCGGGATGAAGCGGCGGCCCCGGGCGCCCAGAACGTCGCAATGGGGGCGCCCGACGACAGGCTCGGCGACTTTATCGAAGCGCTGCACGAATTCAGGAAGCATGTCGAACAGAACAGCGATTATGTCGGGGACACATTTCCGGGAGAAGCGCGTAAAATTCATTACGGCGAGACAGAGGCCCGCTCAATCTATGGCGAAGCGACCCCCGAAGAGGCGAAAGAGCTTCAAGAAGAGGGCGTCGATTTCCACCGCATCCCCTGGACCGTCAAGACGGACGCTTGATGTTTCCGGCGCCCCGACCGGCTGTCGCTGAAGACCGGCATCCCGGCCTTTGCCGATCAGAATAGGTAATCGCGACGCACGACGGCTCTGGCTCGACGCGCAGGGCCTGGCGACGTTGCCCGTCGGCGAATCCGATATTCTGCCGATCGTGCGCAGGCTCGGATTCGTCCAGCTCGACACCATTCGCGTTGTCTCGCGCGCTCATCATCACATCATCTGGTCGCGCAACCAGGGTTACCGCGAACCGATGCTGAACCGGTTGCTGGCGGAGGACCGCAGCCTGTTCGAACATTTCACCCATGATGCGTCGGTTCTGCCCATGGAATTCTATCCGATGTGGCAGCGGCAATTCCGCAGGCTGAAGGCGAAGAGAGAACGATCGAAGTATTTTTCATCGATGCCGGATGCGGATGCGCGCGCTGCGATCCGCAAACGCATTGCCGACGAAGGGCCGCTATCGACCCATGCATTCGACACCAAGGTGGCGGACCGCGGCAGGATGTGGGCGCGCCCGCCACATAAACTCGCGCTTGATTACATGTGGTATGCGGGCGATCTCGCGACGTCGCACCGCATCAATTTCAACAAGTACTACGACCTGTCGGAGCGCGTCATTCCGGCAGATTTCCTGCATCAGCATCCGGCCGACGAGGCCCAGGTCGACTGGTTGTGCCGGGCGGCGCTCGACCGTCTGGGATTCGCCACGCCGGGAGAAATTCAACGGTTCTGGGACGCGGTGGACACGGCCGAGGCGAGGAAATGGATCGATCGTGCCGGAACTTCGGTTGTACCGGTCGAGGTTCAGGCCGCGGATGGATCGTGGAGCAATGCGATCGCGCATGCCGACATAGGGACGCGTCTCGCGGAAACCGGTTCGCCGACATCCCGGTTGCGTATTCTGAATCCGTTCGACCCGGTGATCCGGGACCGGGCCCGTCTGAAACGTCTCTTCGGGTTTGAGTACCGGGTTGAAATGTTCGTTCCCGCCGCAAAACGTGTGTGGGGATACTATGTCTACCCGCTACTCGAAGGCGACCGGTTCGTCGGGCGGATCGAGGTAAAGGCCGACCGGGTCCGGGGAAAGCTGAACGTTCTGGCTTTCTGGCCCGAAACGGGGGTGAAATGGTCGGGCGCGAGATGGGACAAGCTCGACGCAGAGCTTGTCCGGTTCGCGCGTCTGGCGGAGGTCGAGACCGTCGACTGGGATTGCGTCAGGCCTTCTGCCGCGGGTTAGAGCCGCCTATTTCGTGCCGAACAGAATATAGTTCACGGACACGTCGCCGCTGACGCGCCATTCGTCGGTCAGCGGGTTGAACGACAGGCCGGAAATATCCGATAGATCGACCCCGTTGCGGCGCAGGTTGCGGCAAAGTTCCGACGGGCGGACGAATTTTCTCCAGTCATGGGTGCCGCGCGGCAACCAGCGCATGACGTATTCGGCGCCGACGATACCGAACATGAATGCTTTCGGGGTACGGTTCAGGGTTGCCAGAACCATCGCGCCGCCGTCGCGTACCAGGGCGGTACAGGAATCGAGGAACAAATCGACATCCGCGACATGTTCGACGACTTCCAGCGACAGGACGATATCGAACGTATCACCTGCCGCCCGCAGATCTTCGGCCGTCGTACAGCGGTAATCGATCTCCAGATCGCCGCGCGCCGCGTGGGCGCGGGCCGTGCCGATATTTTTCTCCGACGCGTCGATCCCCGTGACGGTCGCGCCCATGCGTGCCAGCGGTTCGGATATCAGCCCGCCGCCGCAGCCGACATCCAGCAGCGTCAGGCCGACAAGCGGGGTCAGGGATCGGGGATCGCGGCCGAAATGGGCGCACAGGCGGTCACGGATATAGCCGAGCCGGATCGGGTTGAACTTGTGCAGGGGCTTGAACTTGCCGGTCGGGTCCCACCATTCATCGGCCATAGCGGAAAAGCGGGCGACTTCTTCGTCATCTACGGTTGTTTGCGCTGTCTGCACTCTGTGCGCCTCTGCAATGGATAACGGTCAGCCAAGGGGTTACGCGTACTTGCCTGAAAAGGTTCATCCGAGTATGTATGCGCCCGCGCTGCGGGGGGCAAGCAAGTCCGTTTCCGGTCTTTGAAGCGAATGACCTGAAGAAGCCCTGACCACGGTCCTTCGGTCGGACCGGGAGGGCAAGACCAAATACGCAGTGCAGTAGCAGTCTGAGGAGCCGTGATGGCGCGTATCGTGCAGAAATTCGGTGGCACGTCGGTGGCCGATATCGACCGTATCAAGGCGGTGGCGCAGCGCGTCAAACGCGCGGTTGATGCGGGCGACGAAGTTGCCGTGGTGGTTTCCGCCATGTCGGGCACCACCAACCAGCTGGTTGAATGGACCCGTGCCGTGTCGCCCATGCATGACGCGCGCGAATATGATGTCGTCGTTTCCGCGGGCGAGCAGATCACCGTTGGGCTCATGGCCATCGCCCTGCAGGACATCGGCGTCGATGCGCGCTCGTGGCTGGGCTGGCAGATCCCGATGATAACCGACGACATGCATGGCCGAGCCCGCATACAGGATGTCAAAGCCGACGAAATCGTCCGTCGGCTGGGGCAGGGCCAGGTTGCCGTCATGGCGGGCTTCCAGGGAATCGCATCCGATAACCGGATCACGACGCTTGGCCGCGGCGGGTCCGATACATCTGCGGTTGCGCTCGCCGCCGCGATCAAGGCGGACAGATGTGATATCTATACCGATGTAGACGGCATCTATACCAGCGATCCGCGCATCGTTACCCGGGCGCGAAAGCTGGACAAGATTACGTATGAAGAGATGCTCGAAATGGCGTCATTGGGCGCCAAGGTGCTGCAGACCCGCTCGGTCGAGCTTGCCATGAACCACCGGGTCCGGCTGCAGGTATTGTCCAGTTTTGAGGATGCTCCCGGAACCCTAGTCGTCGATGAGGAAGAAATCGTGGAACAGGAAATCGTCAGCGGTATTGCGCATAGCGGCAACGAAGCGAAAATCACGCTGGTCCGGGTGCCGGACCATCCCGGTATTGCCGCAGCCATTTTCGGGCCTCTCTCCGAAGCAAGCATCAACGTCGACATGATCGTACAGAACGTGTCCGAAGACGGGAACGCGACCGACCTTACCTTCACGGTCCCGAAAGACGATCTCGGACGGACCATGCAGGTGCTCGAAGCCGCCAAGGAAACGCTCGGATTCGAACGCGTGGTCGGCGATCCCGACGTCGTCAAGATTTCCGTTGTCGGTGTCGGGATGCGCAGCCATGCCGGTGTTGCGATGCGCATGTTCCAGGCGCTGGCGGACAAGGGAATAAATATTCAGGTGATTTCCACCTCGGAAATCAAAATCAGTGTTCTCGTGTCTGACGCCTACACGGAACTGGCGCTTCGCTCTCTGCATACGGCCTACGGGCTGGATGCCGTTTAGGAACGGACAGATATCATGGACATGATCGCACCTGCCGCGCAGCTGGACGCCCTGTGGAAACGGGGCCGGGATTTTCTCGGCACCGAGTATGCAATTCTGGCCGGCGCCATGACCTGGGTGTCAGAGCGCAACCTTGTGTCCGCCTTGTCGAATGGCGGCGGGTTCGGCGTTATTGCGTGTGGGGCGATGACCCCTGAATTGCTGGACGCAGAGATTTCCGCGACCGTGGGCCTGACGGATAAACCGTTCGGCGTGAACCTGATTACAATGCACCCCCAGCTGGATCAGCTGATCGATATCTGCCTGAAGCATAAAGTCGGCCATATAATACTGGCCGGCGGTCTGCCCGGCGGGCCGGCGATCGCACGCGCCAAAGACGGCGGCGCAAAGGTCGTCTGTTTCGCCCCCACGTTGTCCCTGGCCAAGCGCCTGATCCGTCAGGGTGCCGATGCGCTGGTAATCGAGGGCGCCGAAGCGGGTGGCCATATCGGCCCAGTCGCGACCAGCGTGCTCGCCCAGGAAATTCTGCCGCATATTGACGACGTTCCGGTGTTCATCGCAGGCGGGATCGCCCGCGGAGACGCGGTGGTCGGCTACCTGGAAATGGGCGCATCCGGCTGTCAGCTGGGCACCCGGTTCGTCTGTGCGGAAGAATCAATCGCGCACGACAATTTCAAGAAGGCCTTCATCCGGGCATCGGCGCGCGACGCCATGCCCTCGGTACAGCTCGACCCCGACTTTCCGGTGATTCCGGTCCGGGCGCTGCAGAACGATGCGACGCGGGAATTCCAGGAGACCCAGCGCGACGTGATCGATTCTTTCCGCCGGGGCGAACTCGACCAGACCGCCGCGCAGTTGAAGATAGAACATTACTGGGCCGGGGCGCTGCGGCGCGCGGTGGTCGATGGCGATGTCGAGACCGGGTCGTTGATGGCCGGCCAAAGCGTCGGGATGGTCAAATCCGTTCAACCGGCTGCGGAAATTCTGAGGGAACTGGTCGACCAGGCGATTGCCGCACTCGATGGCAGGGGTCGGGCAAAGGCCGCGGGATAGTGGACGGTAGCACCAGCACAGGGCACCGCACGGCACTGCGCCGTCTCCGCCAGGTTATGGCGGGAACCGGGTCTGCACAGGACCGTTTGAACGAAATCGTCAAGATCGTCGCCGCCGAAATGGCGGCCGAGGTGTGTTCGATCTATGTCCAGCGCGCGGGCGATATCCTTGAACTCTTCGCAACCGAGGGGCTGAATCCGGAAGCGGTACATGTCACCCGCCTGCAACTGGGTGAAGGCCTCGTCGGCACGGTCGCCTTGACGGCGGAGCCCTTGAACCTGCCCGATGCTCAGGCGCATCCCGATTTCAGCTATCGTCCGGAAACGGGCGAGGAAGTCTTCTCCTCGCTGCTCGGCGTCCCGGTTATCCGGGGCGGGCGGGTGCGCGGCGTGCTGGTCATCCAGAACAGCGACAAGCGCACCTATGCAGATGAAGAGGAAGAAGCGCTTCAGATCATCGCGGTCGTCATCGCCGAAATCATCGCATCGGCCAACCTGGCCAATGCGGATGAAAATGCGCGTCTGGGCGGGAGCCGCTCTTTCCGGTCCTCGCGCCATGCGGGTCTTGCGATCAACAGCGGCCTCGCGATGGGGCAGGCGGTCCTTCATACCCCCAATATCAGCATCCGCCAGATATTTGCCGATGATCCGGAGGCCGAACACGAACGTCTGCGCGGTTCGATGGCCACAATGCATGCCGCGATCGACGAACTGTTGGCGTCGTCGCATCTGCGCGGCGCAGGTGAGCACCACGACGTCCTTGATTCCTATCGGCGCTTTGCCGAGGACCGTGGCTGGTTACGTCGTATCCGGGAAGGTATCGACAGCGGACTCACTGCGGACGCAGCCGTTCAGCAGGTGCGGGAAGACACCGTTGCGCGCATGCGCAGCGTCAGCGATCCGTATCTGCGCGAACGGTTGAGCGACCTCGAAGACATCGCCATTCGCCTGATGCAGCATCTCGGCGGCGGAGGCCCGCAACAGGACCTGCCCGACGATATCATCCTCGTTGCCCGCAATCTGGGGCCTGCGGAGCTGCTGGATTACGATACGTCCAAGGTGCGCGCACTCGTTACCGAGGAGGGTGGTGCGACATCGCATGTGTCGATCATCGCGCGGGCGCTGGGAATACCGGTTGTCGGGAAAATCGACGGGTTGATGAAGAGCGTGGATCCGGGCGATCCGATTATTGTCGACGGCGATAACGGGCAGATATTCGTGCGTCCGACCGAGAGCGTCCAGACGATCCTGACCGATACGATCAGGGCGCGGGAACAGCGTCGCAGCCTCTATGCTTCCATGCGGGACCTGAAGAGCGTTACCCGGAACGGTGTGCCGATATCGCTCAACATCAATTGCGGCATGCTCGCCGATATGCAGTGGCTGGGCGAGACGGGGGCGGACAGTGTCGGCCTGTTCCGAACCGAAATCCCTTTCATGGTGCGGTCTACCTTCCCCGATCTCGCGCAGCAGACGCGCATCTACAGCGATGTGCTTGCGCAGGCCGATGGCAAACCGGTTCTGTTCCGTACGCTCGATATTGGCGGCGACAAACAGCTTCCCTATCTGCATGACGACAAGGACGAAAACCCGGCACTGGGCTGGCGGTCGATCCGGGTCGGGCTCGACCGTCCCGGAATGCTGCGCCAACAGCTGCGCGCCATGCTGCGGGCGGCGTCGGGACAGGATCTGTATGTCATGTTTCCGATGATCGCCGAGGTCGCCGAGTTCAGGACCGCCCTGCATGTGCTGCATATGGAGCGGGACCGGATAGACCGGCTGAATACCGGGGAGATAGCTCCGCCGCGGAATATTCGCGTCGGCGCGATGCTGGAAGTGCCGGGCCTGATCTGGCAGCTGGAGGCGCTATTGCCGCATCTGGATTTTCTCTCGATTGGCAGCAACGATCTGTTCCAGTTTCTGTTCGCCATCGACCGGGGCAATCCGCGGGTCGCCGACCGCTACGATGTTCTGTCGCCGGCCCTGCTATCCGCCGTGCGGGATATCCTTCGGAAATGCGATGCCGCGGGCGTGCCGGTGTCTCTTTGCGGCGAAATGGCGGGGCGCCCGCTGGAGGCGATGGCGCTGCTGGGGATCGGCATGCGCTCCCTGTCCCTGTCGCCATCGGCCTTCGGGGCGATCAAGGCGATGGCGCTTACCGTCGATACAGATGAGCTTGGCGCCTATATGGATGTGCTTCTGCGCTCGCCCGATCACACGCTCAGGCGGAAACTCAAGGCATTTGCGCTCGATCATGGCATTGTTCTGGAATCCTGATGCGTCGTATCAATCGCGGTTTTCGATTGATATCTGATTGATTTCCTTGTTATTTCTGTATTTACGGTGCGCGGTAGCGGGCCGAGGGGTAGTCGGTAAGAGTAATTTTATAAGTGCGCGGTAGTGTTATACCGGGGGGCGAGGTTTCGATTCCGCCCGAGACGGAAACTCGATGCGTGAGGGGCGCATTTTAAAATGAACGCGAAGACGCCGCCGGAAATGGAAAGTTTCGACGCCGCCGAGCTTGGCGCGATGATGCGCGAAATGCGCGAAAACCTCGGGCATGAGCTCGAAGATGTCGCGCGCGATCTGCGTATCCGGCTTGTTTACCTCGAAGCGATTGAATCCGGCCGCCTGAAGGATCTGCCGGGCAATGCATATGTCAGCGGATTTTTGCGCTCCTATTCGGATTTTCTTGGTCTCGAAGGCGAAGAAATCGTGCGCCGCTTCAAAGTGGCCGGTGCTGAAATCAGCAGCCAGCTACAGCTGCACCTGCCGTCGCCGGTCGAGGAGGGGCGTCTTCCGACCGCATCGATCCTTCTTGTCGCCGCGGTTATCGCCGCTGCCGCCTATGGCGGCTGGTATTATATGTCCGGCTCCGGCACGGGAACGATGGAGACGGTCGCAAGCCTGCCGAAGGAGCTTTCAAGCCTGGTCGACGAGGCAAAGAACCAGACGGAACCTACCGCAGTGGAGACCATCCCGGCAGCGCCTGCGGCCAGTTCGGACACGGGCGGCAACGGCGTGTCGGGTTCCGATCCGGTCGCGCTAGGAATGCCCGCCGTCGAAACCCCTGCGTCCGAAACCCCTGCGTCCGAAACCCCTGCGTCCGAAACATCTGCGTCCGAAACACCTGCCCCCGAAGCAACCCCGTCGGAACAACCTGCGACGACGGCGGCGGCATCTGCGGGCACCGGGTCGGATGCGGCCCCGGCGCCAGCCGCCCCGGCAACCGCGTCGTCAGAAGATTCTCCGCCGGCTGTACAGGCAGAGCCCGCAGGCGATACGTCGCGGGAGATGCCGTCGGCCAACGCGACCGGGACGGGTTCGGCACCGGCCCCTGCGACAGAGACCGTCGAAGAAAAAACTGTGGTTGCCGTCACGCCCGCCCCTGCCGCGCCGGCAGTACCGCAGGTCCCCGATGCGCCGGCCGCGCCACCCCCGGCTGGCCCTGCGGCAACGGCCGCGCCTGCCTCGGCCCCGGCGCCGGTTTCCGATCCGTCCAATGATCAGGCCGTCCGAACGGCTGCGGTTCCGCCGCCGCCGCCGCAATCGAATCCGGCGCCGGTCGTCTCCGGCGACCCTGCGCCGAGCGTTGCTTCTTCTGCCTCGTCGGAGCCTTCGATCCGGCCCTCCGTCGGCGGCGTGCGCATTGTCGTGCGCGCAACGGCGGACAGCTATGTCGCCGTCCGTACCAGCGATAACGAGCCTCTGTTTTCGCAGCTGATGCGTCCCGGAGACAGTTACGAAGTACCCTCGGGCGCCGATCTGATGCTGGAAACGGGGAATGCCGGCGGGTTGCAGATTTCGGTTGGCGGCAAACCCGTGCCGCCCCTGGGGCCGATCGGAGAGATTCGCCGGAATATCCCGCTGAACGCCGAAAAACTTCTGAGTGGCGTTAATTAGCGAGGCTCCTCCGCCTCTTTATCCGTTCTATGGCGCGCTCCCCGAATACGCTATAACGCGGGACCGCTCGTTCGCTTACTTTTTCCAGCAGTTGCAGATTTTCAGATATGGCGTCTCTTCAACCCGTTCGCGGCACCCATGACATCCTGCCGGATGAGGCCCGCCGTGCCCGGCATGTCACCGATACCGGCAGGAACCTTGCCGCATTGTATGGTTATGAAGAGGCGGCCACGCCGATTTTCGAATTCAGCGATGTGTTCGCGCGGACGCTGGGCGAGACGTCGGATATCGTCACCAAGGAAATGTATACCTTCACCGACAAGGGCGGAGATCAGATCACGCTGCGTCCTGAAGGCACGGCGGGGATCGCCCGGGCGCTTATCTCCGGTGGGCTGAGCCAGGACCTGCCGCTGAAGTTCTTCTATGCGGGGCCCATGTTTCGATACGAACGCCCGCAGAAGGGACGCCTGCGCCAATTCCATCAGATCGGCGTCGAACTGCTGGGCGTCGCCGAACCCATCGGCGATATAGAAGTCATCGCCCTCGGCGCCGCGATCCTCGACGAACTTGGCGTACAGGGGAATACGCGGCTGGAACTCAACACGCTGGGAAATACACAAAGCCGCGCGGCCTACCGGGATGTGCTGGTCGAGTATTTTAGCGACCGGCGCGGCGACTTGTCGGATGACAGCCAGCAAAGGCTCGACCGCAATCCGCTGCGAATTCTCGATTCGAAAAACGAGGGCGACCGCCAGATCGTGATCGGCGCGCCCGAATTCGACGATAGTCTCGATGCCGAATCGCGCGACTTCTTTGCCGAGGTCTGCGCGGGGCTCGACGCGCTGGGGATTGCCTGGCACCGGAATTCCCGGCTTGTCCGCGGCCTGGATTATTACTGTCATACCGCCTTCGAATTCACGACCGATGCGCTGGGCGCCCAAAGCGCGGTGCTGGCGGGCGGTCGCTACGATGGGCTGGTCGAACAAATGGGCGGCCCGTCTACTCCCGGTGTCGGGTGGGCATCCGGGATCGAGCGTCTGTCGATGCTGATCGGCGATGGACCGGCAAAGCCCCGTGCTGTCGCCGTGATACCCCTGGGCGACGCCGCAGAGGCGCTCGCCCTGAAGCTGACGGATGAGCTTCGCCGTTCCGGCGTATCGGTTGATCTCGGTTTTCGCGGCAAGATGAAGCAGCGCATGAAACGGGCGAACAATATCAATGCCCGGGCGGCCGTGATCCTGGGTGACGACGAACTTGCGCAGAATGCCGCGACGGTCCGGGATCTGGATTCCGGCGAACAGGAACTTGTTCCCCTGACTGCGCTCCGCGACCGTCTCGAACAGTTTCGTTAGCGATCCAGTGGCAGACGAGCGGATTCTCAGCCGTCTCGTCGTTGTTGGTGCCAGTCACAGGACAAGCTCCGAGGCGACGCGCGACAGGCTTTTTATCTCCGAAGACGATCTTCCCGGGTTTCTGAAAACTGTCTCCCGGGCAGGATTTTCCGAGGCGGTGGCCATGTCCACCTGTGCGCGCACCGAGATATTCGGGCTTGCGGAGGATGGCGGCACGGCGAGGACGGGCGCGATCCGCCTGTTGTCCGAGCTTGGCGGTTTCGATGCAGAAAGCCTTGCAGGCGAGACGTATTTCTACCAGGGAGAAGCCGCGCTCACCCACCTGTTTCGGGTCGCCGCATCGCTCGAAAGCCCCATCGTGGGGGAGCCGGAAGTGACAGGACAGTTTCGCGATGCGGTGCGTATCGCGACGGCGCATGAACATGTCGGCGGCGGGTTGAGTACGGTGATCCAGGCCGCCAATGCGGCGGCGAAACGTATTCGATCCGAAACGTCGATCGGTGAGCGGTCGGTATCGATGGCGGCGTGTGCCTCGCAGGTCGCCCGCGACGTTCAGGGCGATCTTTCGCGTGTGAGTGCCGTGCTCGTGACCGGGGGAGAGATGGGTGAGCTGATCGTCGACCAGTTACGTGCCGCCGGCCTGAAGCGCCTGATCGTGATCGCGCGCAGCCGCGCCCGCGCGGAAATCGGCGCGCGGCGCTACGATTGTCATTTCGGCGTGCTGGACGACCTGACGGACCTGTTGCCGGATACGGATATTGTTGTGACGTCGCTGGGGGCGGGCCGTCACCTGTTTGACCGCGGCATGGCGCAGACCGCCCTTGCGCGCCGCCGCCGGCGGCCGATGTTGTTTCTGGATGCCGCGATCCCGTCCGATGTGGATCCGGCTGTAAACGATCTGGACGGCGCATTCGTTTATTCGCTGGACGATCTGGAGAGGATCGCGCTCGAAGGCAGGTCGTCTCGGGACCGCGCCGCCGAAGACGCGGAGAGCATTGTCGGAGAGGAGATCGAAAGATTCAGGCGCGTGGCCGCGGAGCGGAGCGCGACACCGGCGGTGACCGCACTGCGGGCGCATTTCGAACGCGTGAGGTCCGATATACTTGCCGAATCGTCCAAGGTGGACCCGGCACTGGATGAGGCGACGCGCCGTCTCGTAAACCGCCTGCTGCATGCGCCATCGGAGGCACTGCGGGCGTTATCCGCGAGCGATGATCCCGCCGGGCTGCGGGCCGAGGAACTGCTGCGATACTTGTTTGATATTGAATCCGGGCAACCGAATGATCGGGATTCCGGGACCGAAGAGGAGAAAAAATCGTGAGTCTCGACGAAAGACTGGACCAGATCGTTTCGCGGCACAGCGAATTGTCGGATCTGATGTCGCGCGGTGACATGACGGATTCGGACGATTTCGTCCGCATGTCGAAAGAGTTTGCCGAACTCGATCCCATCGTTGCCTGTATCGGCGAGCTTCGTGCTGCCCAGAACGAAGCCGGCGATCTAGCCGGACTCATCGCCGATCCGGAGAGCGATGAGGAGATGAAATCGATGGCCCAGGCCGAATTCTACGAATTCACGCAGCGCGTGCGGGAGATCGAGAAGAAGCTCCAGATCATGCTGCTGCCGCGCGATGAAGCGGATGACAAGAATGCGATCCTCGAAGTGCGCGCGGGTACGGGCGGCGAAGAGGCGGCGCTGTTCGCTGCGGACCTGCTGCGGATGTATCAGCGATATGCCGACAAGCATGGCTGGAAGTTCGAGATCATGAGCGTCGCGGATACGGGGATCGGCGGCATCAAGGATGCCTCGGTGGAGATCAGCGGCAGGGGCGTTTTCGCCCGGCTGAAATACGAATCCGGCGTTCACCGGGTCCAGCGCGTGCCGGAAACAGAATCCGGCGGGCGTATTCATACCTCTGCCGCAACGGTAGCGGTGCTGCCCGAGGCAGAAGAGGTCGACGTGCAGATCGAGGACAAGGACCTGCGGATCGATACCTACCGTGCGCAGGGCGCCGGCGGACAGCACGTCAATACCACCGACAGCGCCGTGCGGATCACCCATTTGCCCACCGGGATCGTGGTCCAGCAGCAGGATGAGAAGTCACAGCACAAGAACAGGGCGAAGGCGCTGAAAATCCTGCGGGCGCGTATTTACGATGCAGAACGCGAAGCCCAGGCAAATGCGCGCGCCGAAGACCGCAAGAACCAGGTCGGGTCGGGCGACCGGTCGGAGCGCATTCGTACCTATAATTTTCCGCAGGGCCGCGTTTCCGATCACCGGATCAATCTGACTCTGCACAAGCTCGATAAAGTGCTGGAGGGCGAGGCGCTCGACGAGATCGTGGATGCGCTGACGTCGGAAGATCAGGCGCGCAAGCTGGCCGAGGTAACGTGACGGCCGGCCAGCCTACCCTGTCGGGAGAGCTTGGCCGCGCGGCAGCGTCCCTGCGTGAAGCCGGCGTGCCGGATGCAATGGTGGATGCCAGAATTCTGGCGGCGGCGGCTTTTGGGCTTAGCCGGGAAGATATGCTGCTGGAGCCCCATCGCCCGGTCGATGTCGAGGCGCAGGCGAGGTTCCGCTGTATGATAGACCAACGCTGCGCCCGGGCACCTGTCGCGCGGATTATCGGATTCCGCGAATTCCGGAGCCTGGAATTCCGGCTCGGCGCGGAGACGCTCGAGCCGCGGCCCGACAGCGAGACCGTCGTCGAAATGGCGGTGTCCTATGGCCGGGCCATGCCCGGCGCGGTGCGCATACTCGATCTTGGCACGGGCACGGGGTGTCTGCTGTTGTCGGTGATCAATGAATTGCCCAATGCGACGGGTGTAGGCGCGGACATCGCCCCAGGCGCCGTCGAAACCGCCTCCCTGAATGCGGAACGCCTCGGCCTGGCGGATCGGGTGCGATTTGTCCGCGCCGACTGGACGGACGGCATTGACGGCCCGTTCGACATGATCCTGTCGAACCCGCCCTATATTGCGACGGCCGAGATCGCAGACCTTTCACCCGAGGTCGCGATGTATGATCCGTTATCCGCTCTTGATGGCGGCGATGACGGGCTGGAGGCGTACCGGGCGCTTGCCCGTCAGGTCCGGGGCGTGATGTCGCCTTCCGGTGTTGTCGTGCTCGAAATCGGTGCGGGTCAGAAGGAAGACGTTACGGGAATTTTCGAGGCTCGCGGATTTGCGCTTGTCGGAACCCGGACAGACCTGGGCGGGCATGTGCGGGCGCTGTCTTTCGGCGTGCAACCCCTGTCGGAATGGTTAACGGATGCCCTAAAAAAAGGGTTGGAAACGGCTTGATTCCCTACTAGGGTGCTTGGACTGGGCCGGGCGAAACGAAGCGTTTGCCGCCAGTTTGAAACACCCTGCAACCTACAGCCACACTCCCGATCTTCGGCAGCTGGCCAATGGACTTGGCATAGGCGGCGTCGGTGCGGGGCGGGAAAATCTTTATGGAAATGGATATGCAGTCGCCATGAGACAGGGGCAGAACAACAAGAACCGGATGCGGGGCAGAAATAGCAGCAACAATCCCCGAAAAGGGGGCGGTTCCCGCAATCAGTCCTATGAAAGCAATGGACCGGACGTAAAGGTCCGCGGGAATGCACAGCAGGTGGTCGAGAAATATCTGACCCTGGCGCGTGACGCCATGCTGTCCGGCGATCGCATCGACGCAGAGAGCTACTACCAGTTTGCGGAACATTACTATCGCATCATGAATGCGAATGCGGCGAACGAGCAGCAGCGCCAGCAGCAGAATCCGTCCAACGACCAGCAGGGCGGCGACAACGGCCAGAACAACCAGAATGCCGACAATGGCAACAGAGGCGGGGATCAGCAGGCGGATGCCGACGACAGCCCCAGATCCGGTCGCAGAGGTCCTGCGGACAAATCCGGTGACGCTGAAACAGACGATTCCGCCGAGGCGTCCGAAAGCGATTCCGAAGTTTTGGAAGCTGCCGCAACGACCGATGACAACGCCGGTGAGGCCAGCCGGCCGCGCCGTCGCAGCAGTCGTGGTGGAACCCGCCGAAAGAAAGAATCCGACGAGAACGCCAAAGCCGATGATGCGGGCGGTGCGGTCAAGATCGATTCAGGCGCGGAAAAGCAGGCAGCCAAAGATGCCGCCGAAGATGCTGAGGAAAGCGCCAGAGTCTGACGGCAATTACGGGCATTGCCGGCAGACAGGTGCCGGCCGTCCTGCGTCCCGCCGGCGATAAATCCTGACGGGACAGGCACACCATTTCTGCGGCCTTCCTGTTTGAACGGCGTTCCGGTTCAAACCGAAACAAATACGACCGGCCCGGCGCCTGACCGGTTCGGCGTTTGTTCGGGTCTTGTAAGGCTTCAACTGTTTCCCATATTTGTTATGGATGCCGGTAACCGGGTCCAAGCATAAGCCTGCCGCATAGCGGGGGCCTTTGTCGCAATGTCTGAGAATGGAGTTGCAGACTATGGAATTTGAGTCATACACAGAAAGAGCGCGTGGATTCGTGCAGGCTGCACAATCTTCGGCCCTCGCCAGCAATCACCAGCATTTCAAGCCGGAGCATCTGCTCAAGGTCCTTCTTGATGACAAGGAAGGTCTGGCATCGAATCTTATCGCCGCCGCGGGCGGCGATGCCAAACTCGCCCGTGCCGAGGTCGAGGCCGCGCTCGCGAAAATACCGAAGGTCGAGGGATCCGGTGCGACCCAGATTTATCTGTCGCCCGAAATGGCCCGACTTTTCGAAAGCGCGAAGGAAATTGCCGACAAGGCCGGGGACAGTTTCGTCACCGCCGAACGGCTTCTGCTTGCGCTCGCCATGGCTGCGGGCACCCCGTCTGCGGACGCCCTCTCGAAGGCAGGCGTGACTCCCCAGTCGCTCAACAGCGCGATCGAGGACATACGCAAGGGACGCAAGGCGGACAGCGCCACGGCGGAGGATTCCTACGATGCGTTGAACAAATACGCGACCGACCTCACCGAGCGGGCGCGTGCCGGCAAGATCGATCCTGTGATCGGTCGGGACGAGGAAATACGACGGACCGTTCAGGTCCTGTCGCGCCGCACGAAAAACAATCCGGTCCTGATCGGCGAGCCGGGCGTGGGCAAGACTGCGATAGTCGAAGGTCTGGCCCAGCGGATCGTGAACGGCGACGTACCCGAAAGCCTGCGCAGCAAGCGGCTGATGTCGCTTGACCTCGGTGCCCTGGTCGCAGGCGCGAAGTTCCGCGGTGAATTCGAAGAGCGCCTCAAAGCGGTTTTGCAGGAAATCGACTCCGAAGCGGGGGAGATCATCCTGTTCATCGATGAGCTGCACACGCTTGTCGGCGCCGGCGCCGCCGAGGGGTCGATGGATGCGTCAAACATGCTGAAACCGGCCCTCGCGCGTGGGGAGCTCCACTGCATCGGCGCAACGACGCTCGATGAATATCGCAAGCATATCGAGAAAGACGCGGCGCTTGCGCGGCGTTTCCAGACGGTTCTGGTGTCCGAACCGACCGTCGAGGACACGATATCCATTCTTCGCGGCCTCAAGGAGAAATACGAAGTCCATCACGGTGTGCGCATTACCGATGCCGCGATCGTGGCGGCGGCGACCCTCTCCAACCGCTATATCACGGACAGGTTCCTGCCGGACAAGGCAATCGACCTCGTCGATGAGGCATCGTCGCGCCTGCGGATGGAGGTCGATTCCAAGCCGGAAGAGATCGACGAACTGGACCGCAAGATCATCCAGCTGAAAATCGAACGCGAAGCCCTGAAGAAGGAAACGGACAAGGCATCGCGCGACCGGCTGGAGAAGCTTGAAATCGATCTCGCGGACCTGGAAGAAAAATCCGCCGAACTGACCCTGATCTGGCAGACAGAGAAGGAGGAACTGGCGGGCGCCCAGAAGGTGAAGGAAAACCTCGACGCAGCACGTATGGAACTGGCTCGCGCCCAGCGGGACGGCGATCTGGCGCGTGCGGGTGAACTCGCCTACGGCATTATCCCCGATCTGGAGAAAAAACTCGAAGACGATGCCGACAACGATGGCGCGGGTCACCGGATGGTCGATGAAGAGGTCACCGATAACGACATCGCCGCTGTTGTATCCCGCTGGACCGGTATTCCGGTCGATAAAATGCTGGAAGGCGAGCGCGAGAAACTGCTCCAGATGGAAAAAATGCTGGGCAGCCGCGTGGTCGGCCAGGAAGAGGCGGTCATCGCGGTCAGCAATGCGGTGCGTCGCGCCCGTGCCGGCCTGCAGGATCCCAACCGGCCCCTCGGCTCGTTCCTGTTCCTCGGACCGACGGGTGTCGGCAAGACCGAACTGACCAAGTCGCTCGCCGCCTTCCTGTTTGACGACGATGCGGCGATGGTGCGGCTCGATATGTCGGAATACATGGAGAAGCATTCCGTGGCCCGGCTGATCGGCGCGCCGCCCGGCTATGTCGGCTATGAAGAAGGCGGCGCCCTGACGGAGGCCGTACGCCGGCGGCCCTACCAGGTCGTCCTGTTCGACGAGGTCGAGAAAGCGCATCCCGATGTCTTCAATGTCCTGCTGCAGGTGCTGGATGACGGCCGTCTGACGGACGGCCAGGGCCGGACGATCGATTTCCGGAACACGCTGATCATCCTGACGTCGAACCTCGGCAGTGAAGTGCTGGCGAACCAGCCTGAAGGCGAGAGCATCGACGCCGTACGCGGACAGGTAATGGACGTGGTTCGGGCGGCGTTCCGGCCGGAATTCCTCAACCGGCTGGACGAGGTGTTGCTGTTCCACAGGCTGACCCGTGAAAACATGACCCATATCGTGGATATACAGCTCGATCGGCTGCGGGCCATGCTCGCGGACCGGAAGATCGTTCTCGATATCGACGAAGATGCGCTGGTCTGGCTGGGCAATGCCGGCTACGACCCGGTCTACGGTGCGCGTCCGCTCAAGCGCGTTATCCAGCGCAGCCTGCAGAACCCGCTATCGACCATGATCCTCGAAGGCCGTATCGAGGACGGGGATACCGTGAAGGTTGGCGCCGGCGAAGGTGGGCTGGTGATCAACGGCGCGGCGGTCGAACAGATCGCTGCCGAATAAGCGGAAACATAAACCGGCCCCGCCTGCCGCCAGGGCGGGCGGGGCCGGTTCGTCAGCGCTGGCTGATCAGGGTTTCTTTCTGGAGATTGGCGACGAGCGAGTCGATATTCGCGCGTTTTGCCATGAAGCGGGCGAAATCCTTTTTCCCGAGCTTTATACCGGACGGCATCTTGACGGTCAGCGGGTTCACCTGACGTTCGCCGGCCAGGATTTCGTAATGCAGATGCGGGCCGGTCGACCGACCGGTCGTGCCGACATAGCCGATAACCTCGCCCTGGCGAACCCGGTCGCCGAGCTTCACCTTGCTGTTGAAGCGGCTCATATGGGCATAGGCGGTGTTGAAGCCGCCCGCATGGCGGATGCGGATATAGTTGCCATAGCCGCCCTTGCGACCGCGAAACGAGATCACGCCGTCGCCGGCGGCGTAGATGGGCGTACCCGTCGCCGCGGCGAAGTCGACGCCCCGATGCATTTTCGTATAGCCGAGAACCGGGTGCCGCCGCTTGCCGAAACGTGAAGAAAGCCGTGCGCCGTCAATCGGCGTGCGCAGAAGCGGACGTTTGGCGCTGCGCCCCTTGTCGTCGAAATAATCGACGATTCCGGGGCTGGATTCAAACCGGTAGAGCGGTTTATCGGTGCCGGACAGCGTCATCCGGGCGTAGATGACTTCGCCATGACGGATAACGGTCCCCTCGTCATCGACGAATTTTTCATAGGCGACCTCGAAACGGTCGCCCGCCTGTATTTCGCGCTGGAAGTCGACATCCCAGCTGTAAATACGCATCAGTTCCGCCAGAACGGACAGGGGCACGTCCCTGTCTACCGCCGACTTGTAAAGGCTGGAGGTGATGACACCCTCGGAAAACTTCACCCGGCGGGTAAGCGTGCGCTGTACCTCGAATGCCCGGAATGACGTCGCGTCGTCGCGCCGCACGGCGATCTGGCGGATGACGCTGGGGTCGAGCCGCATTTCCTGCAATCCGTTATCGGAGAGCGTCAGGCTGATCTGCTGCCCGACGCGGAGGTCTCTCGGGTCGTAGACCGAGCGGAGGGCGCTTACGGCATCGTAGGCATCTTCATGTTGTATGCCGGCGGACAGCATAATCGACATCAGCGTATCGCCGCTGCGAACCTTCAGGTTCCGCTTTGTCTCGGGATCGGGCATTGAGGGGCGCTGCGAGGAGGCCAGGATCAGTTCCCGGGGCTCTTCGAGAACCGGAGATGTTTCTACATGGTGGTCGCTGTCTGAGGCCTGTGTATCAAGGCTTTCCGCCACGGCTGTCGATGCCGAAAGCGGTGTACTGAGACCTGCCTGCGTATCTCCTGAAGGACCGAATACAATGCCGATCGACAATCCAAGCACAAGCACGCTCAGCGCGATGTGCAACGCACCATGTCCTTCTCGACCGATATAGGAAAACGTTTCCGAACGGGATTTGTGGGGGAAATGGATCGACAAGCCAGCCTTCTTGGCAAACGGTTTGAGGGACGTTAACCACTACTGCATTAACCTTAACGAATCGTTGTCATGATGTCTATAAAGACATGCAATATCAATGTCTTTCGGGGTCTTTTTTAGATTGGGCCTTCGGATGGTTAACGGGATGCGCGTATCGGCCGCCCCTGCTCCTGCCCATCGCTGCCGTCGATCCGCGGGTTGACCCGCCTCGATGCGCCCTGAATACTCCTGTCCAAACAGCATAAAGCGCGGTCGGGAGTACTATATGTTCAGGTCTGTCGAGACTTTTTTGCGGCCGCGAACAATCGCTATTGTCGGCGCTTCGGAAACGGGGGGTGCCGGCTGGCCAAAAGGCATCTATGAAAATTTCGCCCACGAAGACTTCCCGGCGCAAGTTTATCTCGTCAATCCGGGCCGGGATGCTTTATGGGGTCAGAAAGTCTATCCGGATTTCGCTTCGCTGCCGGAGAAAATCGATCTCGCCATTGTCATTATTCCCGCGGAGGCGATTGTCGATGTCCTGTCCGAAGCCGCAGATGCCGGCCTGGCGAACGCCCTGATTTTTGCGTCCCGCTTTGGCGAGGGCGGCGATGAGGCGGGTGCCCAGCGCGCCGCCGCCCTTCGCGAAATCTGCGACCGGTCGGGACTCCGGATTTCGGGGCCGAATTGCATGGGCGCGATCTCCCTGCCGGAGAGGCTGCTGTTTTACCCGACCCCGCGGGTCAGGGGGCTGCCGCTGGGTGAGGTAGGCGTGGTCTTTCAGTCGGGCGGGACTTTTCAGTTCTGGCTCGAACAGGGGGCGGCGCGCGGGCTCGGATATTCCTACGCGGTGTCCAGCGGCAACGAGCTCGACCTCGATATGGCCGATTACATAAATTTCCTGGTCGACGACGACCATACGCGGGTTATCGCCTGCATGGCCGAGGGTGTGCGCCGGCCGGAGGCGCTGATGGCAGCGGCGGAACGCGCATTCGATGCCGGCAAACCGGTTCTGATGCTGAAAGTCGGCCGCACTGCGGGCGGCCAGGCGGCGGCGCAGAGCCATACCGGCGCCCTTGCGACCGACGATCACATCTTTACGGCAATGTGCCGGAAATACGGCATTGTGCTGGTCGACACCCTCGACGAACTGATCGAGGCGGCGCTCGCCTTTTCGGCCGGCCGCCTCCCTGCCGGCGGGCGCGTTGCCTTTGTCGGATACTCGGGCGGCGCGAAGGGGCTGTTTATCGATATCGCCGAACAGAACGGCATCGAAATGCCGGATTTTACCGCGGAGACGCAGGCCAGATTGGCGCCGATGATCGATTCCGGCGTGTCGCCGAGCAATCCGCTGGATACCGGCGCCGGTCTCGCGCGCCGGTTCGAGCAATTCGCCGAGGCCTGCAAGATCGTCATCGCCGACGAGAATATCGACATGCTGTCGGTCCAGGGACAGTTGCCCCTGGTGGAGGGAGGCGCGGGCGACCCGGCATATTTTCGCGCTATCCTGGACTCCACGGACAAGCCGGTCGTCGCCCATAACCGTATGTCCCAGAATATCAACGATGTCGGCAGGGCTTTCCAGGCTGCCACAGGCATTGCGTTTCTCCAGCGCCTGCCGGAAGTGGCGCGCACCCTGATCGCCCTCGCCGACTATGCCGAAAGGCGTCGCCGGGGTATTCCGGACATGGATCCGCCGACGCCCCGGTCGTCCGGTCTGCCGGTAGAAGCAATCCTTGCGGAACACGGCATCAATGGGCCGGCATCGGGGTTTGCCAGAACGGCGGCGGAGGCCGGCGCGGCGGCAGCGGATACCGGGTTTCCCGTGGCGCTAAAAATCGTCTCGCCCCAGGCCGTCCACAAGACGGAGGTCGGCGGGGTCGCGCTCAATATCGTCTCGGAAGACGCGGCGATCGCGGCGGCGGCTGACATGGAAGCGCGGCTCCGCAACGTCGATCCCGGCGCCGAGATCGAGGGCTTTATGGTCCAGCAGATGGTCCAGGGCCTCGAAGTCATTGCCGGGGTGCGCGACGATCCGCAGTTCGGGCCGGTGCTGGCGCTCGGCTTCGGCGGTGTCCTGGTCGAAGCGATCGGCGATGTCAGTTTCCGGCTTCTGCCGGTTACAGCGGCGGACGTGTCGGACATGCTCGGCGAGCTGCGCGCCAAATCCCTGCTCGGGCCGTTTCGCGGCGCCCCGGCGCGCGATGTCGATGCGCTGATAAATTGCGCCGTCGGTCTGTCGCAAGCATATCTCGCTTTGCGAGATCGCGTTTCCGATATCGAAATCAATCCGTTGATGGTGGGTGCTGCGGGTGACGGTGTTTGCGCCGTCGATATCCGTGCGATCCCGCGTGCCTCCTGACGGCGGTATTCACGGCCAGAAGACAAGAACAGAACCGGAAGAAGGAACGAGGATGGACTATCAACTGCCCGAAGAACTCCGCATGCTGCAAGAAACCGTGCGTCGGTTCGTCGACCGAGAACTGATACCGATCGAAAACGATTCCCTCGACGGCCCGAAGCTCAAAGCCGATCTTCAGGCCGATCTGGAAGAGAAGGCGAAAGCGATCGGTCTGTGGCTGTTCGACGTGCCGGAGGAATATGGCGGACAGGGGCTCGGCCTGATGGCGCGCGCCGTCGTCTGGTCGGAACTGGCGCGCACCGTTGCGTTGCCGTCGCGCAATATCAACATATTCGGCCCGAGCGTCAGCCCGATCCTGTATTATCTGAATGACGAACAGAAAAAGCGCTATCTGTACCCGGTCATCGAGGGCAAGCTGCGGCATTGTTTTGCGCAGACGGAACCAGACGCGGGCGGCGATCCCGGCGGGATGCGGTCCACCGCGGTGCGCGATGGCGATCATTACATCATCAACGGCGTGAAGCGCTTTATCACCGGCGCCGGGGAAGCCGATTTCGCCCAGGTCATCGCGGCCACGGACCGAGAAAAAGGCTCGCGCGGGGGAATCTCGGCATTCCTGGTCGACATGGATACGCCCGGCGTAAAGCTGCTGCGGGCGCAGGAAACCATGATGCACGACCGGCCCTGGGAGATCGCTTTCGAGGATGTGCGTGTCCCGGCAGAAAACATGATCGGCGGCGAAGGCGACGGCTTCAAGTTCGCGCAGAACTGGATCAGCGCCGGGCGCATTCGCCATGGGGCGCGCGGCATCGGCGTCATCGAACGCTGTCTGGAACTGGGCGCGTCCTATGCGATGCAGCGGTCCACCTTCGGACAGAAACTGGCTGAGCGTCAGTCGGTCCAGTGGATGCTGGTCGATTCCTATGCCGATCTGCACATGCTGAAACTGATGGTGTTCAACGCGGCGGCGAAGCATGAGGCCGGCGAGGATATCCGCTACGAGGCCTATATGTGCAAGTATCTGGGGGACACGAAATCCTTCGAAGCCGCGGATAAATGCATGCAGATCCACGGCGGCATGGGGCTGACGACGGACCTGCCGATAGAGCGCATGTGGCGGGATCAGCGCAGTTTTATCGTTACCGAGGGGCCGACCGAGATTCTGAAAATGGCGCTCGCGCGTCACGTGCTCCGGCAATACGGCGGCTGAGTATCTGCCGGCGGGCGCGCGCGTTAACGGTTTGATCATCCGTTAGCCCTATAAAGTGACCCACGGCAAATGCGACTACGCCCAGAAAGGGCATCTTCGCGGCGACATAAAAACGGCGGCCCCAAAGGGCGGCCGTTTTTTTGTTATTGCGCCTTGCCCCTCTTTGACTCTTGCCGGTCTTTGAGACATCATTTTCCCGGATTTAACTGCGACCGAAGAATCGACAGGTAAAACAGAAGGGATTGAGATGTTCGACCATTTTGAATGCGTAAAAGTGGAACTGACCGACGGCATCGCCTATGTGCGGATGAACCGCCCCGAAAAACGCAACGCCATGAGCCCGCAACTGCACGACGAGATGGAAGAAGCGCTGACGCATCTGGAGGTGGACCCCGATGCCAAGGTAATAGTCATTTGCGGTGCAGGCGGGAATTTTTCCGCAGGCCAGGACCTCAAACTGTTCTTTCGCGAAAACGAGAACAACCCGCTCGGCCGTAAAAAGGCGGCGCGGGCGGCAAATCGCTGGCGGTGGGAACTCCTGTACAATTACGACAAACCGACCATCGCCATGGTGGAGGGCTTTTGCGTCGGCGGCGCCTTCATGCAGCTGCTCGGCACAGATTTCGCGATTGCGGCCGAGGACGCGACGTTCTCTCTGTCCGAGGTCAACTGGGGCATTTTGCCCGGGGCGCTTGTCTCCAAGGTCGTGGCCGACGCGGTACTCCCGCGTCACGCCCTGTATTATTGCTGCCTCGGCGATCCCTTTGACGGTCATGAGGCCGCCCGCATCGGCATGATCAACTATGCGGTCCCTGCCGCGCAGCTTGAGGCGAAAGTCGAAGAGCTTGCCAAGAAGTTGATGGCCAAAAGCCCCCGCGTGCTGCGCGCGACAAAACAGGCGGTCCGCAACGTGCGGACGATGGATTTCGGCCAGTCCTACGACTACCTCGCCGAGAAAGGCGCGGCGATCCGGGTCGGCGACCCCGAGGACTCGTACCACACGGGACTTCGTCAGTTCCTGGACGAGAAGAGCTACAAGCCGACCTTCGAGCCGTTTAAAACCGGCACGCTGATTGAAAAGAAATAACTGGAATTTTGCCCGGCCAAGAGGCGTGATCGAGAGACATATTCAAAATATTCAAGACTGACATCAAAAACCACGCATAACCGGCCGCTCTGTAACCGAACTAAGAATCAATAACAGGGAGGAAAGAAATGGCTCGATTTGTAAAATCCTTTGCGATTGCGATGGCCGCAACAGCTCTTGTTGCGGCAGGGGGTGCGCACGCCCAGTTCTACAAGGACAAGCGCGTCACCATGCTGATCAATTACGGGGCAGGCGGTCCGACCGATATCGAGGGTCGTATCGTTGCGAAGCATCTGCCCAAGCATATTCCCGGAAATCCGACGATCATCGTCAAGAACATGGGCGGCGGCGGCGGGATGATCGCCAGCAATTTCTTGGGCGAGGTCGCGAAGCCCGACGGGATGACGTTCGGCTTCTTCACGTGGAACGTGCTGGCCGGCATGATCGGCGATCCCGGTCTCCGGGTCGGCTATGACAAGTTCCGGTTTATCGCCGGAATCGCAAACCCGGTCGTGCTCTATGCGCGAAAGGACACGCCGCCGGGCCTGACGACCGGCGCCGACCTGATGAAGGCAAGCGGTTTCAAGGGCTGCTCGCTCAACGTCCGCAATACCAACACCATCCAGCAGGTCCTCGCGCTCGAAATGCTGGGACTGGATCACCGGCCGGTTCCCGGTTATCGCGGCCTGAAGGCCGTAGAGGGGGCCGTGCTAAAGGGGGAATGCCAGGTGGCGAATAGCTCCCTGCCCGGCTGGAAGGGATCTATCTCGGCGACCATGGGCAACGACGTCGTTCCTGTGTTCCAGCTTGTCGCGCCGGACGAAAACGGCAAGATCGAGCGGGCATCGGCTCTGGCAGACATCCCGACCTTCGAGGAATACTATGCGATGCACAAGGGCGGCACCCCGTCCGGGCCGAAATACGACGCCCTGCGCACCATCGTCGATTCCTTCATGGCGATGTTCCGGACGGCCTTCGCGGCGCCCGGAGCGCCCGAAGTGTCGGTCGAAGCCCTGCGGACCGCTTTCAGGTCCATGTGGAAGGACGAGGCGTTTCTCGCCGATTACGAGAAGCGGGTGAAAAACCGTCCGAAACAGATCGTCGGCGAAGCGGGCGAGAAGCGGATCGCTGCCCTCAGTTCGCTGGATCCCGCACTTGCCCAGCTCTTCAAGGACTATATCGCGAAGCTGAGCAAATGATCCATCCGGGACGGGTCCGGGACGATGCACCTGCATCGTTCCGGACCCGTCCCGGTCCGGAAACAGCATGGTGACGGTCGATGATTGATGCCCTCCTCGGGGGATTCGCGCTGTTGTTCCAGTGGCCCTCGATCGGTTTCCTGGGCCTCGGTATCATGCTTGGTCTCTATTTCGGCGCGGTGCCGGGCCTGTCCGGTCTTGTCGGCATGGCGATCCTGCTGCCGTTCACGTTCGGCATGGATCCGGTTTCCGCCTTCGCCTTCCTGCTCGGCATGTACGCGGTAACGACGACCAGCGATACGATTTCGTCCGTCCTGCTGGGGATTCCCGGCACAGCAGCCTCCCAGGCGACGATCCTCGACGGGTATCCCATGGCGATGCGCGGAGAGGCGGAACGTGCGCTCGGCGCCGCGTTCACGGTATCTGCGGTCGGCGGGGTGTTGGGCGCGATCGTGCTGGCGGCGTCGATTCCGCTGGTGCGGCCGCTGATCCTGTCCTTTGCCTCGCCGGAATACTTCATGCTGGGCGTGCTCGGCCTGACGATGGTGGGAGCCCTGTCGGGCTCATCCATGATGAAGGGTATTGCTGCGGCGATGCTGGGGCTGCTGGTGTCGACTATCGGCTATGCCGACCAGATCGCGGTGCCGCGTTTCTTCTTCGGGCTGACCTACCTGCTGGACGGCCTGCCGCTTATTCCCGTGGTGCTGGGACTGTTCGCGGTGCCCGCCCTGTTCGACCTGTCGCGCAAGGGGACGTCCATTTCCCAGGTGCCGCGCGACGAAAGTGTCGGTGGCGTGCTGCGCGGCATGCGCGATGCTGCACAGAACTGGTGGCTGGTGATCCGCAGCATCGTGATCGGTGTGTATGTCGGCATGCTGCCGGGCCTGGGCGGGTCGATCGTCGACTGGGTCGCCTACGGCCACGCGGTCCAGAGCGCGAAGGACAAGTCGCAGTTCGGCAAGGGGGATGTGCGTGGCGTCATCGCGCCCGAAACCGCGAATAACGCCATGAAGGGCGGCGCGCTGATACCGACGGTGGCCTTCGGCATTCCCGGCAGTGCGCCGATGGCGATCCTGCTCGGCGCGTTTCTGATCCAGGGGATGACCCCCGGCCCCGAGATGCTGACCTCGAAGCTCGATATCACCTTCTCGATGGTCGCGACCCTGATCGTCGCGAACGTGATCGGCGCGGCGGTTCTGATGGTGGGGGCAAAACAGATCGCCCGCGCGACGTTTATCAGCGGTCATCTGATCGTCCCGGCCGTCGTCCTGTTCGTCCTGATGGGCGCGTGGATGAGCGGCAATAATATCGGGGACTGGTACCTGCTGCTCGGCATCGGCGCGATCGGGATCGCGATGCAGTTTTCCGGCTGGCCGCGTCCGCCGCTGGTGCTCGGCTTCATTCTGGGGCCCATCATGGAAAACGCGCTGTCGATATCGCTGCGATCCCATGACGGGTTCGGCTTCCTGTTGCGTCCGGTGACGCTGGTGATCCTGATACTGACGATCCTGGTGATCGGGTATACGGCCTGGAAACAGGTTGCGCGCAACCGCGAGAGCAAGGCGGAAAATATGGTGGCGACGCCGGGCGGCGAAGGGGCGTTTTCGGAACCGCGCACGGCCGTCATCGTCGACGTCATGTTCCTCGCGGTCTTTGTTTTCGCGATCTGGACGGCGTCGGGCTGGCCGAATTCGGTGGCGATGCTGCCGCTGGTGGCGGCGATTCCCGGCGCCCTTCTTGCGCTTGGCGCCCTGCAGCGCGATATCCGGCTGCTGCGACGCCCGGCAGTGACGCCGGAAGAGGCAGCGGCCGCAGACGGGTTCCAGCCGGGCACCGCGCTGTTTTTCCTGCTGTGGATCGCGGCGATCGTCGTGGCAACCGTGCTGTTCGGCCAGCTTGTCGCGCTGCCGGTGATGATGGCGGCGTATCTCCTGCTGCGCGGCGGCAGGGGATGGAAACTCGCCCTTGGCTACGGTGTCGCCGGCTGGCTGTTCCTGTACCTGATGTTCGACCGTGTCATCGCGGTCGTCTGGTATCCGTCGCTCGTCTTCGGGTAGCGTCCGGGCTGGGCGTTACTGAACCCGGCCCCGCGTATCGACCTGCCAGACGTCGATGACGTCTTCGCCCTGCACCACCATGTACTGGTCGTAGAGATTGACCGTGGTGTCGCAGTGGCTCGGGATCAGGCGCAGCTTGTCGCCGACATTCGACGGCACCTCGCCGCCGTCGGTCATGCGGATGATGCCGTGCTCGTCGCCGCCGAATTCGTAGGTTCGGCCTTCGACGTCGGCGATGACGGGCGGGCCGTGATCGCTGCTGGCGGCTTTCAGTCCGGCATCGACGATCACCCGGTCCGGTACCGGCTTGCTGACGACGGTCGTGAGGATATGCAGCGACTGTTCGAAGGGCGGGGCGTTCGCCCCGGGCCAGCCGATACTGCGATAGCGCGAATCCATGAACACGTAGGAGCCCGTCTGCAGCTCGGTCAGCAGGCCGCGTTCCATGTCGAAGGGCGACGTGCCGGTGCCGCCGCCGGTCTTGACCGGCACGGACAGGCCGGTCTTGTCGACCTCGGCCAGCGTCGCGGCGAGCTTGTCGAGACCGGTTTCGGTGTCGGCCTTGCGCGCGGCCGCGTCCTCGACCATCTGGATCTTGCCCTGATAGCCCTGGATGCCCGCGAAGTTCAGGTTCGGCAGGGAGTCAACGATCTTCGCCAGCCGGGCGGCTTCCGGCCCCGCCGGCACGCCGCAGCGGCCCTGACCGATATCGACCTCGATCAACACGTCGAGCTGCTGGCCCGCCAGCTGCGCCATGCGGCCGAGCATGTTGATGTTGTCCTCGTTATCGGCGACCACACTGATGCGCGCGCTGTTCCGGGCGTGCAGCAGGCGGAAGATCTTGCTTTCGCCGATCACGGCAGTGGTGATCAGGATGTTGTCGATCCCCGCCGCCGCCATGACCTCGGCCTCGCCGAGCTTGGCGCAGCACACGCCGACGGCGCCCGCATCGATCTGCTTCCGGGCGATGACGGCGGATTTATGGGTCTTCGCGTGGGGGCGGTAGGTGACGCCGGCCGCCGCGGCCATGTCTTTCATGCGCGCGATATTGCGGTCCAGCGCGTCAGAATCGATCAGCAGGACCGGCGTGTCGAGTTCCAGCGTTTTCATATGGCGTCTCCCCGCTCGTATACGACCCTGCCGCCGACGATGGTCGTCTCAGCGGTGATGTCCTTGATGGCTTCCTCCGCACAGGTCAGCGGATCATCCGACAGCACGGCCATGTCGGCAAGCTTGCCCGCCTCGATGGAGCCCTTCCTGTCTTCCTCGAACGTCAGGTACGCGCCGCCCATGGTACCGCAGCGCAGCGCGTCCTCGCGGCTCAACGCCTGGTCGGGCGCGATCCGGTCCTCGGAGATCATGTTCCAGCGCGAGACCGTGTGCCACATCGGGTAGAACAGCGTCGTCGGCACGTTGTCCGTCGCAAGGCCGACATTCACCCCGGCTTCCAGCAGGCTGCGGATCGGGGCGATATCGTTCAGCCGGTCGGGGCCGAGTTCCTCGCGCAGGATATGGCCGTGCTTGTAGATATAGCGGTTGGTGTGGGTGGTCATGACCACGCCGAGATCGGCGGCTTTCCGGATCTGTTCCCCGTTCAGGACGTCGAGATGGCCGATCACCCAGCGCTTGTCGGTGATGTTCACGACGCGGTTCACCTCCTCGAACATATCGAGGAAGCGCGGGCCGATCACGGCGAGGCGGATATCGTTGCGCGCTGCCTCGGTCATGAATTCGACCATGCGGTTCTGCGGCACGCCGTTGTCGTAATTGAACCCCGACCAGCCGGTATAGGGGGCGGCGCCTGCGCGGAAAACGGCATCCGCATCCATGCCGGTATCGGTGAACATGCCGCCGACGCGCAGCCAGTCGTCGCCGAGACCGCGCCTGCCAAGCCACGCGGTCCAGTTCTGCATCACGGTCGCATATTCGATGCCCTGCGCCCCGCCCCAGGCCGGGCTGTAGACGAGATGGGCGCGCACGGTGGCATCGCCCGCGGCATGGACCGCCTGGTAGGTCGCAATCAGCTCCTGCGCCGCGCCGTGCTCTTCCAGCACGCTGGTCGTCGCGGTCGAATTGTAGATCCGCATCGCTTTTTTGAGGCCCGCGACCCGGTCGTCATGGGTAAAGCGGGGCGCCATGTGGAAATAGCCGAGCTCGGCGACCGGCATGAACGTTTTTTCCCGGATCAACCCGGTCAGCTCGCCGGATGAATCCTTTTCGAATTCCATGGTATCCGTGGCGGGGGCCGTGTTCCTCGATATCCCGGCAAGGTCCAGCGCCGCCGTGTTCGCCACCGATTCCAGCGGCAGTATGTGCCGCCAGAAGCCCCAGATCGGGCGGATATAGACCGGGTTGTCGGGGGCCGCTTCGTCCAGTTCCTGGCGCGTCGGGAACCGGTTTTCGGCAAGACAGCCCGGCACGTTCCAGTAATAGGGCGGATCGCCCACCGGCATGGTCACGATCCATTCGCCGGGTTCGGCCTTCGCTGCGAGCGCGCGGATGCGGTCCAGCACGTCGCCGACGGACCGGCAGCCTTCAAGCGACGGAAAAACGCCTTTCAGCCCTTCGCGGTCCATGTGGGCATGGCCGTCGAACAGGCCCGGGATGACCGCGCGCCCGCCCGCATCGACAATGCGCGTCTCCGGCCCGGCAAGGGCCGCGATCTCGCCCGCCCTGCCGACGGCGGTGATTGTCTGCCCCGAAACGGCGACCGCCTCGGCGATACTGTTCGATGCATCGACGGTGGCGATTTTCCCGTTGGTGACGATCAGGTCGGGATGAAATTCGGTCATGTCGATGACTCCTGTTAGCCGGTTGCGTCTGCATCCGTGTCGCTGTGTGCCGGCAAAATCCGGGCGGATTCCACTCGGTTCATTCCCCCGGGCCTGACCCGGGGGTCCAGTATGGCGGCAGACCGGTTGCCACGGATACACTGGTTCCCCGGGTCAGGCCCGGGGAAGTGACAGGGGGAGGGCGGCAGAACTGCGCACGTCTCCACCCCGCCGCACGTGTTGTTACCGCCCTGCGGCGAATGCCTCGCGCCGTGTATCCGCCGCCCCCGTCAGGACGCCGTTTTCCAGCACCTCGATGGTCTTGGCCGATCCGAAATAGGACGCGCCGGAGCCGTGCTTGACCTCGTGGCCGCGCCGTTTCAACTCGTTGGCGATGTCTTCGGAATAGCCGTCTTCGAGCATGAAAGACCCGTCGAGCCCCACCGACCAGCGCGGGTATTCGATCGCCGTGGTCAGTTCCATGCCGCGGTCCACCAGGTTGGTCAGCACCTGCACCATGGACAGGGTCTGCCCGGGACCGCCGGGCGTGGTCATCAGGTAGCGCGGCTTGCCGTCCTTCAGCACCATCACCGGGTTCAGCGTGTGCGACGGGCGCTTGCGCGGCGCCACGTTGCGCGGGTCCTTCGGATCGACCCGGAAGCCGGTCATGCGGTTGTTCATCATGATACCGGTGCCGGGATCCATGAAGGCGCTGCCGAACACGTGGAACACGGACTGCACCACCGACATCGCATTGCCCTCGCCGTCGGCGATGACGATGCAGGACGTGCCGCCCTTGTTCTCGAACGTGCTCGGATCGGTGCCGTTGACGACGCAGTCCTGCAGGTTCTTCGTGGTCTCTGCCCCCAGCAGGCGGTCCACCGGAATGTCGACCACGCGCGGGTCCGACACATAGGGCTGGCCCAGGGTGAACGCGCCCTGCATGGCGCGGATCAGGTAATCCAGCCGGTCGGTATCGTTATCGGCAAGCTGTTCGGGTTTCAGCGCCGACAGCCCGTTCAGCTGCAGCAGCATCAGGATGCCGTAGGAATTCGGCGGCATCACCTGCACGTCGTGGCCGCGGTAATTCGTCGACAGAGGCTCGACCCATTCGGGCTCGTAGCCGGCGAACTGGTCGGGGCCGATGAGCCCGCCATTGGCGACGGCGTAATCGCCGATGGATTTCGCGATGTCGCCTTCGTAATAGGCTTCGCTGCCGCCGTCGCGGATCTTGCGCAGGGTTTCGGCCAGCGCCGGCTGGCGCATGATGTCGCCCGCCTGCATGCGCTCGCCCGCCGCGTTGAAATACAGCGCGCGGGCGGCCGGGTCCGCCATGACGTCCTTGCGGAACAGGTCCAGCCCGGCGCACAGCACGCGCGATGCCGGGTGGGCTTCTGCCGCGTCGATGGCGTCCTCGAACAGGTCCTTCCAGGGCAGTTTGCCGTATTTCTGGTGCAGGCGTTCCCAGCCGCGCACCATGCCGGGCACGGATACCGCGTTCGGGCCGCGGTCGGGAATGCCGTCCTTGTAATATTCCGGCGTCGCCCCGTCCGGCGCATGGCCGGTGGCGTTCAGCCCGATGGTCTTGCCGTCGGCGGCGTGGTGATAGAGAAAAAACGCATCCCCGCCCAGCGATGTCGCCTGCTGCAGCACGACGGAAAGCACGGCGGATGTCGAAATCATCGCATCGACCAGCGAGCCGCCCCGGTCCAGCGTGCGCATGCCGGCGGTGGATGCCAGCGAATGCCCGGACACCACCATGCCCTTGGTGCCGTAAACCGGTGAGCGCGCGAGGCGAACGCCCGCGAATACGTCTGTCGCCATGTGAATTCTCCCTGTTGGTCAGGGGAATGTCCGAAATGGGGAGCGGGGTGTCAATGCGGGGGTGCCATGCGGGTTGGGCGCCGAGTCACCCACGGAATCATTCCTTGGCGATCATTCTGAACGGGTATAGCATTTTATCGTGTCCTGGGGTTGCGTACCGGAGGGTGCCAAAATTAAAGAATCCAGGCGACATCGGCCCAGACGCGAACTTGCCGGTTCCACGACGGTGCCGATCGAGACCTATTCTTTCAAAAACAGACACTCTCTCAGTGGCCCCAGGGCCGCTTTTTTTGGTTCACGCAACGCGATATCCCTGTCTCCGTGGGGAAGGCGTTCAGATCACCCCGCCAGCCGCGTCTCCACCAGCTTCGCCCAGTAGCTCGCGCCCAGCGGCAGGACCTCGTCGTTGAAGTCGTAATGCGGGTTGTGGAGCATGCAGCCGCCTTCCTGCGGGCCGTTGCCGATCCACATGTATGCGCCGGGCTTTTCGTTCAGCATGAAGGCGAAGTCTTCCGCGCCCATCATCGGGTCCTTGTCGAGGGATACCATGTCCGCGCCGACCAGCTCGCTCGCCACTTTGACGGTGATATCGGTCTCCGCGGCATCATTGATGGTGGGCGGATACCGGCGTTCGTAATGGACCTTCGCGTCGATGCCGAACGCGGCGGCGATGCCGTCGGTCAGGCGGCGGATTTCGGCTTCCATGTGGGTCTGGGTTTCCTCGCGGAAGGCGCGCGTCGTACCGCGGAGGACGACCTCTTCGGGGATCACGTTCCAGGTATCGCCCGCGTGCATCTGGGTGACCGACACCACGGCGGCGTCGAACGGGCTGACCGTGCGCGATGCGATGGTCTGTAACGCCGTGACCAGCTGCGCGCCGGCGACGATGGCGTCCCGGCCAAGCTGGGGCAGGGCGGCATGGGTGCCGGTGCCGGTGAGCGTGATCTCGAAGATATCGAAGGACGCCATGATCGGGCCTGGCCGGATGGCGAATTCGCCCGCCGGGATGCCCGGCATGTTGTGCATGCCGTAGACGCTCTCCACCGGGAACTTGTCGAACAGGCCTTCCTCGATCATCACGCGCCCGCCGCCCTCGTTTTCCTCCGCCGGCTGGAAGATGAAATGCACCGTGCCCGCGAAGTTCCTGGTTTCGGCGAGGTATTTCGCCGCGCCCAGCAGCATGGTCGAATGCCCGTCATGGCCGCAGGCATGCATCTTGCCGGGGTTTTCGGACCTGTAATCGACATCGTTCTTTTCCTCGATGTCGAGCGCGTCCATGTCGGCGCGCAGGCCGATGGCCGGGCCGTCGCCTTTCGCGCCCTTCAGGGTGCCGACCACGCCGGTGCCGGCCAGCCCGCGATGCACGTCGATGCCGAATTCATGCAGCCGCAGCGCCACGTAATCCGATGTCTGGTGTTCCTCGAACGCGGTTTCCGGGTGCCGGTGGATGTGGCGGCGCCACGCGGTCATGTCGTCCTGGAATTCGGCGATACGGTTGATGATCGGCATGGCGTGTCTCCGCGTGTTTGTCAGGTCGATTTATAGCATACTCGGGCGGCGCGTGCCCCCGGTTGTCGTCCCGGCACAGGGCCGGGATGACAAATTCCGGGCGACGGGCGCAGGGTTCACACATCCGCTTGCCAGTTTCCCGCGTATGTTTTACATACATGTAAAATAAATTCGTTTGACCAATAGGGCGACCATCATGACCGACGAATACCAAGAAATCCGCGAGCAGATTCAGAAGCTTTGTGCCCAGTATCCCGGCGAATACTGGCGCGAACTGGACGCGAAACGCGCCTACCCGACCGAGTTCGTCACGGCGCTGACGGAAGCGGGCTATCTGTCGGTCCTGATCCCGGAGGAATTCGGCGGATCCGGTCTCGGCATCACCGCCGCGGCGGTCATCATGGAGGAAATCCAGAAGGCCGGCTGCAACGGCGGCGCCTGCCACGCCCAGATGTATACGATGGGCACGATCCTGCGCCACGGCACGGACGAGCAGAAACAGAAATACCTGCCGGGCATCGCCTCGGGCGAGCTGCGGATGCAGGCCTTCGGCGTGACCGAGCCGACCAGCGGCACCGATACGCTGTCCCTGCGCACGACTGCTGTAAAGAACGGGGACGGCGATTATGTCGTCAACGGCCAGAAAATCTGGACGTCCCGCGTCGAACATTCGGACCTGATGCTGCTGCTGGCGCGTACCCAGTCCAAGGACGAGGTCGAAAAGCGCACCGACGGATTGTCCGTGTTCATCATCGATATCCGCGAAGCGGTCGGCAACGGGCTGGAGATCAAACCGATCCGCACCATGATCAACCATGCGACGACCGAGGTCTTCTTCGACGACCTGGTGATCCCCGCCAATTCGCTGGTCGGTGAAGAAGGCAAGGGCTTCCGCTACATCCTCGACGGCATGAACGCCGAACGCATCCTGATCGCCGCCGAATGCATCGGCGACGCGCGCTGGTTCATCAAGAAGGCGACCGACTACGCCAACGAACGCCAGGTGTTCGGCCGCGAGATCGGCAAGAACCAGGGCATCCAGTTCCCCATCGCCGAAGCCTATATGGCGACCGAAGCGGCCAACCTGATGGTCGAAAAGGCCGCCGCGGTCTACGAAGCGGGCGGGCGTGCCGGGGCCGAGGCCAACATGGCGAAATACCTTGCCTCCGAAGCGTCCTGGAAAGCCGCCGACATGTGCATGCAGACCCATGGCGGGTTTGCCTTCGCGGAGGAATACGACGTCGAGCGCAAGTTCCGCGAAACCCGGCTCTACCGGATCGCGCCTGTATCGAACAACCTCGTGCTGTCGTTCATCGGCGAGCATGTGCTGGGGATGCCGAAGTCTTACTAGGTGCAGGCGGCGGGAGCCTTGTTGCGCTCCCGGGATTTCCATTATTGTCACCCCGGGCCTGTCCCGGGGTCTAGTGAGGCTGGGCCCCGGGACAAGCCCGGGGTGACAAGCGTGCGATTGGCTGACACGCACACACATACAGGGGAGAGAAAAAAATGGCCCGCGATGCGCTGAAACCGCTGGAAGGCGTTCTTGTCGTCTCTATGGAACAGGCGGTTGCCGCGCCCTATTGCGCGTCGCGGCTGGCCGATGCCGGGGCGCGGGTGATCAAGGTCGAACGCGCCGAGGGGGATTTTGCCCGGGCGTACGATTCCGTGGTCCATGGCGAAAGCGCCTATTTCGTCTGGCTGAACCGCGGCAAGGAATCCCTGACCGCCAATATCAAGGACGAGGCCGACCGCGACCTGCTGTACCGCATCATCGACAAGGCCGACGTGTTCATCCAGAACCTCGCCCCCGGCGCTGCGGCGCGGGCCGGATTCGGCTCGGACGAATTGCGCAGGCGCAACCCGCGCCTGATCACGGTCGATATTTCCGGCTATGGCGAAGAGGGCGAATATGCCGACATGAAGGCCTATGACCTGCTGGTGCAGGCGGAATCGGGCCTGTGCTCGATCACCGGGCTGGCCGAGGGGCCGGGCCGCGTCGGCGTGTCGGCCTGCGACGTGTCCTGCGGCATGTATTCCTACATGGCGGTGCTCGAAGCGCTTATCGCCCGGGATGCGACGGGCGAGGGCTCGTCGATCAAGACGTCGCTGTTCGCCGGCATGGCCGACTGGATGACGGTGCCGCTGCTGCATTACGATTACGCGCAGAAGATCGTGCCGCGTATCGGGCTGAACCATCCGTCGATCCATCCCTACGGCGCCTATGATACGCAGGACGGCGGCCAGATCCTGATCGCGATCCAGAACGAGCGCGAATTCGCCCGGCTCTGCGCCGATGTGCTGATGGATGCCGACCTGCCGAAAGACCCCCGGTTCGAAAGCAACCAGGCCCGCTGCGCCCACCGGCCCGAATTCGACGCGGTGATCAACAACGTGTTCGGCAATACGGGCCGCGACGAACTGATCCGCCGACTGCGCGCCGCGGCGATCGCCTTTGGCGAGGTCAACGACGTCGCCGGGCTGTCGCATCATCCGGCGCTGCGCCGCGTGCAGATAGATTCGCCCACCGGGCCCGTCGACCTGGTGGCGCCGCCCGCGCTGATCAATAACGGCGTGCGCGATTTGGGGGCCGTTCCCGAAGCCGGCGCCCATACGGACGCCCTTAAAAAGGAATTTTCGGCATGAGTGAAGATCTCGATTTCAGCGCCTGGATCGGCAGGACCGAGACCGAGTACGGCCACGTGTCGGCCTATCCGGCGGATTACTTCACGGCGACCCTCGACCGCGACGATCCGCCGTTCAAAGACGGCGACCCGCTGCCCCCCGCGTGGCACTATTTCTATTTCCATGAGCTGGTGAAACTGTCCGAAACCGGCGAGGACGGCCATCGCGCCAAGGGCAGCTTCATGCCGCCGATCCCCTATCCGCGGCGCATGTGGGCGGGATCGAAGATGACATTCTCCTCGCCCATGCGCATCGGCGAGGACGTCCGCAAGGTCATCACCATCGCCGATATCGCCGTGAAGGAGGGGGCATCCGGCCCGCTCTGCTTCGTGACCACGACTGAAGAAGTGTTCGGCGCGGATGACCGCCTCACGACGACGGAGCGCCGCACCCAGGTCTATCGTGACGTTGCCGATCCGAATGCGCCGAAGCCGGCCCCGCGCCCGGCCCCGGCCGCCGCCGAATGGAGCCGCACCATCCATCCGAGTTCGGTGATGCTGTTCCGCTATTCGGCGCTGACCATGAACAGCCACCGCATCCACTACGACAAGGACTATGTGCGGGATGTCGAGGGTTATCCGGGGCTGCTGTTCCACGGCCCGCTGACCATGACGATGATGCTCGATCTGTTCCGGCGCGAAATGCCGTCGGCGACCATCACGGAATTCGATCTCCGCGCGGTCTCGCCGATCTACGATACGATGGATTTCACCGTTCACGGCGTGCCGGGAGAGGCGCCGGGGACCTGCAAGCTGTGGGCGATGACGGGCGAGGGCGCGCTGGCGATGACGGCGGACGTCGTCTACGCCTGATCCGATACTTCTGTCAGGGCTTTGAGCCCGGTGAACGCGGGATATTCCGCGGTCACCACGAAAGTCGGCACGCCTCGGAGCAGGTCCGAAAACCGCCCCTTCGTTTCGAACCGGTCGCGAAACCCGGACGACGCGAAAAGAGGGCCCAGCCGCGGCACGATTCCCCCCGCGATATAGACCCCGCCCGTCGCCCCGTAGGCGAGGGCGGCATCGGCGGCGAGGGTGCCGAGGAATCTGCAGAAAAACCCGATCGTCCGCGCGGCAAGCGGGTCGCTGCCGGCGAGGGCCGAAGCGGTAATGCGATCGGGCGTGATCCCGCCGCGCAATGCGTCCTATGGGGCGTCCGCCACGCGGGCTCCCGACAGGTCCGCCAGCGCGCGGTAGAGCAGGGTCAGCCCGTGGCCTGACAGAACGCGCTCGGCAGATACGTGATCGTATTCCCGCCGCAGCCAGGCGATGACCGCGTCCTCTTCGGCATTCATGGCGGCGAGGGTCATGTGGCCCGCCTCCGTCGTCAGCGGCTGCCATCCGCCGCCGGACGGGATGAGCGCCGCAACGCCGAGCCCCGTGCCCGGGCCGAGTACGGCTTTGGGGCGGTTCTGTGCGATCTTCCCGCCGCCGATCTTCCCCAGTTCCGCCGTCTGTAGATGGGGCAGGGCGAGGGCCTGGGCGGCGAAGTCGTTGACGATGGTGACGTTTTCGGTCCCGATGGCGTCGTGACCTCGTCGCGCGTGAAAGTCCAGCCGGCATTGGTGAAACGGATCGGGGATGTATCGACCGGCGCGGCGACGGCGAGCGCCGCCCCGGCGATCTCCCGCCCGTCCAGATAGGCGCGAAGGGTCTCCGCAAGGCCGGTATTACCGCCGGTGGATTCTATACGTATATGTCCGACGACGCCGTCTTCCAGCAGGGCAAGGCGGGTATTCGTGCCGCCGATATCGGCGAGCAGTGCCGGTCTTGGCGATGTCACTCGGAAGTCCCCCGTCAGCGGTTCAGCCACGGCCACCCGGCAGGCGTCAGCGCCGGTCCTGCTGCGTTCTGCCGCCGTGTGCCGGGTGAAAAAGCCCGGCGGGGCGCGCGATGTCAAGAATTACCGCGTCGCTTCGCTGCGTTCCGCCGTCTGGTCGTTTTCAGCGCGCCGGCCGGACATCTTTTCCTGCCGGGCTTCCTTGCGGCGCTGTCGTTCCGCGTGCCATGCCGCGAGTTTCTGCTGGCGGATCTCCGCAAAGTGCCGCCGCCGTTCCTGGTTCCACAGCCGCATGACTTTCCGGGTGTAGGGCATGTTCCGTTCCCGGGTCGTTGAATGATAGTGGGCGACCGCGCGGTTGATCGATCTGTTCGCCTCGCGCAGTTTCGTGAACAGGTTCGCCGCGTAACGGGCGTTGGCGGCCGGGTCGAACGCTTCGTGGAGGTCGGCAAAGGCTTCGGGGTGATATTTCAGGTTCACCTGCATACAGCCGACATCGATATTTTCGACCCCGTCGGCCTGCAGTTTGCGCACCGCGGAGATGGCGGCGGCCTTCGAGGGGTAAAAAAGTCCCTTCCCGCGGGCCGTTACGGTCCATGGCCAGGCAAAATGTGACCGGCTCGATTTATCCCACCGACCCGACTCGGCCAGCGAAATCGCCTGCAGGATACCGATGGGAAGATTCAGTGTTTTCTCGGTTCGCCGGACGATCTGCCGGCAGATTGTTGAATCTGCAGGGGTTTTTGCCGAATTTTCCGGCATTGCCCGTGCCGGGCCGGTCGGGCCGAACGCGAATGTCGCCGCGAGGACCGCGGCACAGAGGAGAGAGAGAGGTTGCATGCGCATATCTGATTCTGAGCAATTTTTGTGCCAATCCATATTCGCGTGCCAATTATTTGTGCGGTGCACATGAATACATGGTTAACTATTCTTAACCTTACCTTCGAAACCTAAAAAAATGTTGAAAGCAGTCATTTTTTTCTTGATGCGACAGGTCACCACCCATATATTGCATTGCAACACAAGTTGGTTGTCCAAGCGATTTGTGTTCCTTACCTTTCTTGGACGTTTCCTCCCTATCAAACTCAGGCCGCTCTTCGGAGCGGTCTTTTTTTGTTTTAATTCAGGGGGTTATGGGGGTGTCGGTCGATCCGGAAAGTGACCGGTTCATCCGCAGCGAATGCTGCAATGCAATAAATCAATTGGCTGAGTCTGGCGGCGCAGAACCGCCTTTGCCAAGGGGGCGGATCATGAGCACAGAGTCCGCCCAGTTGCCGAATTTGAACCCCGCCGAGGGTAGCGTGCCGGCGGGTTTGAAGCCCATGCGGGTATGAAGACCGATCGATCCCGCAGATTGCGAACCGCCGACAACGGCGATCATCTGCCGCTTGCCCAGCGCCTCGCAGCGGGAGATCAGCTCGCCCAGCAGGCGGGTGCCGTAGCCGCAGCGCAGGTGGTCCGCATCGATATAGATCGAATCCTCTACCGTGAACCGGTAGGCAGAGCGGTCGCGGAACGGCCCGGCATAGGCATAGCCCTGAACGCCCGCCTCGTCCTCGATAACGATCCAGGGCAGGCCGAAGCTCGATACCCGGTGGAAGCGGGCCGCAATCTCCAGTTCATCCGGCGGCACTTCTTCGAACGTCGCGACACTGGTCCGGACGTAATGCGCATAGATTTCGGCAATGCGCGGGGTGTCTGTCAGCGCGGCATCGCGAATGCGCGGTGAAGCGGCGCTGGTCATCGGGCGGGACATGCGCGGTCGTGCGCAGGTATCGGCCCCGGAAACTGCAACGTTTCAGGCGCCATTGCAGACGCTCTGGCCGCCCGGCCGCTCACTCCGCCGCCAGGTCCTGCGCGGTCAGCAGGGCAAGGGCGGCGACGACATCGGTCATCTGTGCCGCGACACGGTCGAAATTGTCGTTCTTGCGGATGTTGATTTCGTCCATGTAAAGCGCGCGGTTGATTTCGATCTGCACCGCGTGCACGCCGTCGCGCGGCTGGCCGTAATGGCGGGTCGTGAAGCCGCCGGCGAACGGTTTGTTGCGGGCGACAGCGTAGCCGCAGCCCCGGATCGCGCGCTCGATCGCATCGGTGATGTAGGGTGCGCAGCTGCTGCCGAAACAGTCGCCGATGATGAAATCGGCGCGTCCGCGCCCGGCATCGGGGTCCAGCGGGCCGCCGATCGACGGCATCGAATGGCAGTCCACGACCACGCAGTAGCCGAATTTCCGTTTTGTATCCCCGATCAGCGTTTCCAGCGCCTTGTGATAGGGCCGGTAATAGGAATCGATCCGTTCCGCCGCTTCGGCGAAGGTCAGTTTCCCGGGATAAATATCCTGTCCGCTGGAAACCACCTTGGCGATCGTGCCCAGCCCGGCCGCGACCCGGCTGGATTCGGTATTCACGTAGCCGGGCAGGCGGTCCGAAAACATGGCCTGGTCGAGCTCGAACGGCTCCCGGTTGGCATCGATGAACGCACGGGGAAAAAGGGCGCGCAACAGCGGCGCGCCATGTTCCGGCGCCGCGGCGAACAGGTCATCGACAAAGCCGTCTTCCGACCGGCGCAGCGCCACGGGGTCGAGCCGGGCGCCGGCGACAAATTCCGGCGGATAATCCTTGCCGCTATGGGGCGATGCGAACACCAGCGGCACCGCGTGGACGTCCGGCATGCGGATATCGAAAGCGCTGCCCGGTTCCGGCGCATCTGCGCCCGCTGCCGGCGGGAAAGACTCGGTAGAAGACATTGACCTCATTTAGCTCAAACCGGCGCCTTTGTCATCCGGCAGTCGCCCCAAGGCCCGGCGGTGCAGGATCGCCTGGAAGCCCGGTGTCACATGCCCTGTCAACACATCATTAACCACGATTGCCCGGGTGCCGGGACGCCGCCGGGGTTATCCACGGCGTATCGACGCCCGGGCGACGTTTACGCTTTCCTAATCGCCAGCGGTTAGCAATAGTGTTCATCGCAGCACCAGAGTGTGCATACATATTTATCCAGTAGCGGCGGACTGATCGACCATGGCAAGCATTCTCCTCGCGGAAGACGATTCCTCTCTGCGCACCTTTCTCGGCAAGGCTCTCGGCAAGGCGGGCCACATGGTCACGTCCTGCGAGGACGGGGTCGAGGCGATCGCCGCGCTGGAACTGCGCGAATACGACCTGCTGCTGGCCGACATCGTGATGCCCGGCATCGACGGCATAGAGCTTGCCCAGCGCGCCACGGCGCATCTTCCCGACATCAAGGTGCTGTTTATCACAGGCTTCGCCGCGGTTGCCCTCAACGCCCAGAAAACCGGCGCCAACCGCAACGCAAAGATCCTGTCCAAACCCTTCCATCTGCGCGAACTGGTGCAGGAGGTCGACCGCATTCTCCAGGAAGAGGCCGCCTGATTCCGGCGCCTGCCGCACAATTGCGCGCTTAATCCGCCCCGGCGCACCGACCCGCTTGCAATAGCCCGCCGGAAAAGATAAAAACCCCCCGCCTTAACCGGCATCGGGCGATTAGCTCAGCGGGAGAGCACTTCGTTGACATCGAAGGGGTCACTGGTTCAATCCCAGTATCGCCCACCATTCTTTTCAGGGGGTTAGAGGGCCAGGTCAAAGGCTCTCGGGCTATCAACCCCCGGCTTCCCCTATAATTGAATACCGGAAACGCCAGAATCTGCGGCTTGATGGGTTTGTGACGGGGTCTTTGGATTTTGCTCTGGCCCTTTGGGTACCGGAACGGCACTCCTGTTGTGGCTCCTCGGTCGGTCTCCGGCGTGCGCCCTGCTGTGAGGCCGGATTCAGTTCACGCCTCTTTCATTGATAAAAACCCGTCCCGAGCTACGCGGACGGGTTTGTCAGAACGCGGGCGAGAAGCTGTTCCATCGCGGCTGCATTGATTTTGCCGGTCGGCGTTCTCGGCAGGCGGTCTGTAAACATGATGCGGCGGGGTAGAAAAACGCCATCGACATGGTCGTGAAATTGCTGGCGGATTGCCGTTTTCCCCTCCGCGGCAGACAGGCCGCTTTCGGGGTCGAGCACCGCCACGATGACCAGCAGATCGTCTGCTTCGCCGCGCTGCCGCAGGACCACGCCATCCAGGAGGCCGGGGGTCTCGATGAGGATCGCGTTGAGCGCCGAGAGATTGGAGCGCTTCCCGGCAATCCCGACCATATCCCCGGTCCGGCCAAGCAACCGGAACCGGCCATCAGTGTGAAGGTCGATGTCGTCCCCCAGCAGACCTGGCTCCGGCAGGTGAGGCGCACGCGCCAGAGGACCTGCATCGGTCCGGGCGATCCGGAAGCCGGCGACCGGCTCCCAGAGGTCGCCCTCGACCGTTCTGCGGATGGCGAGCGATCCCGTCTCCGTGCTGCCGTAGATCTCCATGACGGCAAGGTTCCCGCGCGCTTCGAGCCTTTGCGCCTGGGCGTCTGACAGCGGCGCCGTCGCCGAGATAACCGCACAAATCTCCAGCGTCTCCATAAGCGTTGTCTCGAAAAACTTCAGATGTGCCGGGCTTGTGACCAGGACGGCCCGATCAAAACCGCAGGCGCGCGCGCTCTCGATTGCGGCCTCGATATCCGCCGGAAAGAAAACGGTCGCGCCGTACACGGCGTACCCGAAGCCAAGCCCGAGAAAGACGGTCGCTTCCAGACCGTACATGTGTTGATGAGGCGTCGATCCGAGAATTGCGGTTGACCCGTTCCCGATCCCGAGTCTCGCCAGAATTTCCTTCGTGACAGCGGCCCCGCCGACGAGTGTTTTCCAGTCCTTTATCCGGCGCTCCGGGGCTTTTGTTGTGCCCGATGTGAAGACATGGATTTGCGATTCCGAGGCGGCCAGGCCGGACAGGATTTGTTCCGGTGCGGCCACAACGTCGCTGCGGGGCAGGGCGGTCAGGTTTGCTATGCCACCATGATGTCTTGGCTCGCCCCCCAGAATAAGGGGCTGTCCGGCGTCGGCGATAGCGTCGCGGATCGCTTGCGGCGCGGCGGCGGCGGGAAGAACCGTCACCTGTCGGTTCAGCATCGCGGCTGCGATGCCGACCATGAAGTCATAACGGTCGCCAAGCAGATTGCAGATATGCGTGGCTCCCGTAATCCGCTCGCGCAGCAATTCCACATCCGCGGCGAACTGCCCCCATGATCTGAGCCCCGTGCGCGAAAAGCAGAGCGTGTCCTGAGCGCGCATCATTTCAGATATTCAGCTCGTTCCAGATCGTCGGACGCGCCATGGCAATGATCGTATCCCGCCAGGTCTCCGGGCGTTTGTGCCGCCAGTTTGCGTACATGTGGGAGAGGAAAAACCACCCGAGCTGCGCGGCGACAAGGCCGAAAATGACGGTCCCGGCGACGGGCCGGGTTTCCGGCAGGAACATGGCCGTCAGACCGATAAGGGATGTGATTCCGCCAAAAGCAACCCAGGCCCAGCACTGCCGGTATATGAACCGTTGAAATTCCTGAGACCCTATGGGCGCGATACCGATCAGGTCCACCAGTTGAAGTATCAGAGGCGTTCGTCCCGGCAGCTGGTTGCGGAAAAAGACGTAGGCCACAACGCCGTTGATCAGAACAACGGCCAGATAAGGCGCGAACTTTATATCCGGGACCAGCGTCGCGGCGAGGAGGATTGTGACGATCAGAACGACGGTGGCGCCGATTGCCGTACGCTCGCTCAGGCCTGTTCTGTGCAGAAAGGGCACCGCCGACATCGAGAAGGCGAGCGCGAACACGATATCGAAGCTTTGGCGTGAAATAACGCCTGCTATCAGGAGTGCCAGAGCGATCAGTATCCCCAGAAAAGAGAGGCGTCCCAATCGTGCTGTCAGACGACTCAACTCTTGCGATTCTCGGCGATGTGCAGCGTAAGACTGTTGAGCGACGCGAAAATTTCTTCGTTCCGCTCGTCATCGGACCGTAGTTTGAAATTGTATTTTCTGGCAATTTCAAAGGCCAGTTCGAGCGCATCGATTGAATCGAGACACAGCCCTTCTCCGAAAAGAGGGGCCGAAGGATCGATGTCTTCGGCTTTTATATCCTCGAGGTCCAGGGCCTCGACAATGAGGGCGGCGACTTCATTGCGGAGTTCAATATCCACCGAACCATTCATATCATCTGGCATGCGCATTCTCTTTTGTCTTTTCGACGCTGTTAAACTCGACAACCTTGCGCAGGATTTTGAACAACACTACGCGCGTTCTCAGTCTGATATCGGGTCGAAAATCGCCGGCGAGTAGCGAAATCACCGCGCGTTCGACACCGAAAAAATTCTTCGGATTCAGTAGCATTTCCCGGAATGCGGGATCGTGAATACTATAAATGAACCATGAAATATAGCCAATCCTCCGGCGAATCCGGTGGTCGTAGGACTCCAGGATTTTTGCCCGTCGTTCGGGTTTTTTCCGGATGTCGAGAACGGCTGTGGCCGCGTCGCGGCCGCCCTCCAGCGCGAGATGTATGCCCGACGAAAATATGGGGTCGATGAACCCGTATGCATCGCCCACGCGTATCAATCCAGGCGCATAGGACCGCGTCGCGCGATAGGAAAAGTTGCCTGTTGTCGACAGCGAACCGACCGGTCTGGCGTTCTCCAGCGATTGCGCCATAACCGGGTTTCGCGCCATCCGCGTGTGGTAGAAATCGTCGATGGAGCCATCGCGACGGGCAAGTTCGTCGCCAGGGACGACGAGTCCGATGGAGGTCACGCCATCGGGCAACGGTATCTGCCACATCCATCCCGGGCTGGTGAAGTGAATGCGGATATTGCCGCCGACCGGCCCGGCGATCCTGGGTACGCCGGTAAAGTGGCCGAAGACTGCCGCCGACGACGTGCGCCGGTCGGGCCGACGTTCCCCTTGCATCTTGGCACTGACCGTGGACCGGCCCGACGCGTCGATCAGGAAATCCGCTTCAAACCTGTGTTCGGTTCCGTCTTTGGTGCGACCCGTAACCACGGCGGCGTCATCGTCGCAGGAAACGATCGTTGCCGTCATTCCTTCGAAAACCCGAACGCCGGAGTCCCGCGCGCAGTGGAACAAAATCTCGTCGAATTTTGCCCGCGGCACCTGATATGCGTGGTCCGGCCCGGGTGTCAGCGCCCGCGCGAAATCGAAGACTGTCCGGCGTTCCCCGTCTTCGCTGATGAACTCCGCGCCAGGCTTAAACAAGCCGATTTCCTGGACCATTTCGAGGACGCCGAGTTCTTCGAGGATGGGAAGCGTATGGGCTAAAAGGGATTCCCCGACGTGAAAACGGGGGTGCCGCTCCTTCTCGATCAGGACGATGTCGAGACCGGCTGCGGCGAGGTATTTTGCCGTCGCCGATCCGCCCGGACCGCCGCCGATGACGATCACGTCGCAGCGGCCGTTCATGATTTCGCTCTTACCTTTCGCGTTGTCTCCGTCCATTACGCTGTGCCGCCATCCACGGCGATCATCTGTCCGGAGATATAACCTGCTTTGTCGGACGCCAGAAAACGCACGAGTGCGGCGACTTCCTCGGGCGTACCTGCCCGGTTTGCCGGAGACATCTTCTTGAGTTCTTCGTAATTCTCCAGCAACCGCGTCTCCGCGGTCTCTATGATCCCCGGCGCCACGACATTGGCCGTTATCCCTCGCCGGCCATATTCCCGGGTCAGTGATTTCATGAGTGCGAGCATGCCCCCCTTCGCGGCGGCGTAGTTTGTTTGGCCGCGATTTCCGGTAATAGCCGTCAATGAAGAAATTGCGATGATCCGCCCCCAGCGGCCGCGGATCATCGGCATGATGATAGGTCTCAGGCCGTTGAAAAAGCTGTTCAGATTGACATCAATGATGTCGCGCCAGTCATCCTGCGACATCGCCGCGAACGGCATGTCGCGCTGCCCGCCGATGCAATGCACGAATACATCGAAAGGGCTCTCTGCAGCGAGCGCTTCGAGTGTCTCCGCCGCTTGCTCTGTGCGCAGGTCGAGAACGAGAGAGTCAGCCGCGCCGCCGGCCTCCGCAATACGCGTGGCGGTTGCCTGTGCGGCCGCCGCGTTTGCATTGGCGTGCACTGTGACGTGGAAACGATCGGCCGCCAGTGCTTCTGCAATTGCGGCGCCGATCGGGCTGGATCCTCCGGCGACCAAAGCGCGTCTCATGGGGTTACCGCCTGCATCATCAGCATCGCTTCTCCGCTCAAGACCTCTGACGAACGACAATGTACCGCGAACCGGTAACGCGCGGCGGCGTCGTCAAAATGCAATCGTTCGGCGGATGCCTCCAACAGGTCCTCCGCCAGGGTGTCGTCGGGTTCGCGTATTTCAACATTCTGCAGCGCCAGCAGCATACCTGCGTGATGGGTGCCGATACCGTATAGCGAGGCGTGCGCTGCGGCGGCCTGGGCGCCAAGTTCCACGAGGCTCGCCATCATCAATTCTCCTGCGATGCGGAGCGGGTAACCCGCCGACCGGTGATCTTTGGCGCGGCATCTTATCGACGTTTCGTCGGCGCTGAGCACCTCCTGGATAAGGCACATTTCACCCTTCTGGGGCATCCGCTCTATGGCGTCCTGAAAGTTCATGCGGCGGAGACATCAAGACGAAGGGCGCTTCCGCCATGCAATCCGAGAACGACCTGGCCTGTCGTTACTCCGCTGAGAACTTCCAGCAGGGGCAGGAAGTCTGAAACCGGATTTCCGGTGGTTTCAAGCGCTTTCGACGCCAGCCGCGAGGGGCGGGTCGGGGGCTCACGGCAGAGGGTGGTGTCTATGGTCGCGAATGTGTCCTGAGACGACGTTGGCGACAGGGAAAACCCGACGCCGAGCGGCACGCCAAGCGGCCGCTTGGCATTCAGCGGTTCGGGCATCGGGACATCATAGACAACAAGCCCCACAGGGCGCTCTTCGCGCGATACCTGCAGAGCCGCTTTGAGAAACCCGGCGCCCGCCGTCTGGTCGAGTGCGGCGATACTGGTCATAGGGCCGGTGATGCCGGCCGCGATACTCCATTGGCCTGCAGCGGCGTTGTGAACGGCGTTCTGGAACCGCAAAGGCTGGATCATCATGTCGGGTGATCGAAGGGCTTCCAGAATAACGTGCAAAGTTTCGCCTTCGCCCACCGACGATGCGAAGACCCAGCCCGCGTCGCTGCCAAGACTGTCGCCCAGTTGTTCTGCAACCGTGAGAGCAAGCCGGATTTGCGGGGTTACCCGCCGAGCGGAGCGCGCCGAGAGGATTGCGGGCGACGGATCCCATTCTGCCGCTTTGCCCAGTGGGGAATCATTATCCAGAATCCCTGACAGCGTTTCCCAACTGTCCAGATCCGGGCCGGAAAACGCGACCTTGTTCAGGTAGAGCCTTATTGCAGTCATTGGCTGAACAGCAGTGCACAGTTGCTGCCGCCGAAACCGAAGGCATTGCTGACGACGTGCGATAATTCGGCCGGTCGGGCGTGTGCGACGATGTTACAGGAGATTTCGGGGTCGAGTTCGCCGAGGCCTGTATTCCCCGGAATCAGATTTTCCTCCAGCGCGATAATGCACATGATCGCTTCAACGGCGCCTGCGGCGCCAAGAGTGTGTCCGAGCATGCCCTTCAACGAAGAAGCAGGAGTGTGGGATCCGAAAACGTTCGAAACGGCCGCGCATTCCGCGGTGTCGTTGGTTGGCGTCGCGGTCCCGTGCAGGTTTACATAACCTATCTGATCCGGATTGATCCCGGCGCCTGCGAGGGCGGCGCGCATGGCGACCGCTGCCCCGGCACCGTCCTTCGGGGGTGTGGACATGCTGACACCGTCCGAGCTTTCGCCCATGCCGCTCAGACGTATGCAATCGTTATGGTCGCGTTCGATAATCAGGAAACCGGCTGCTTCGCCGATCGACAGACCGTTTCGCGCGGCGTCGCAGGGGCGGCACGGCTCCCGCGAGACAAGTTGCATGGCCTCGAACCCGTTAAGCGATATCAGGCACAGCGTGTCGACGCCGCCCACAACCACGGCATCGCAGAACCCGGCCTCGATCAGCTGGGTCGCGTCGATCAGGGCCTTGGCCGAGGACGAGCAGGCTGTCGAAATTGTGTAGCTCGGGCCGGATACTCCAAGATATTTCTGCGTGAACGCCGCGACGGCCTGATGATTGTCATTGTGACTCATCACGTAATCGTCCGGCAGCGGGTCGTCATTGCGCGCACGTGCACGGTACACGCTTTCCAGTTTCTCGATACCGGAGGTTGACGTGCCGAGGATCACCCCGCACCGGTCGGCGCCCCAGCGTTCGCGCATCTTTCCGGCCGCCTCGAGAAAGCCGTCGCTCTGGAGCGCGGACAGGGCAAGGCGGTTCGCACGATTGTCGAAATCGGAGACCCCGGCCGGAAACTGCATCGTTTCCAGACCGGCGACATGACCCACGTAGCAGTCGAACGGCAAATCCGGATAGGCGCAGGGGGTAAGCCCGCTTCGACTTGCTGCCATCGCATCAAGATGCGCGTCCCGACCGGTGCCGACGCAACTGGTAAGCGTGTAGCCCGTGATGCCTATATGACTTGCATTCCGCCCGTCGAAATTCGCTGTCATCGCGCGTCAGCACCTCCACGCACAGGTTGAGCCAGATTGAAGCATATCATGACGATGACACCCAGAGATACGGTCAGGCCGACTTCCTGAAGGATCCTGACAGATGCGAGCGCCATGATGAAAAACGCGATCAGGGTAGACCCGGCGCACAGGGCGACGGACCGGTAACGCGCGTGATCGGTATCCTGTTCCCTGGCGCCGGAAAGAAATAATCCGTAGTCGATCCCGATTCCCACAATCAATGTCAGTGCAACGATCTGAAATACACCCAGCGTACCGCCACCCAATGTGAGTGTGGCGGCTGTAAAGACCGTCGCCGCCGCGGTGGTGCGCGCGATCCGGACAGCACGCCGCCAATCGCCAAGACCGATCGCAAGAATCGCAAATGCTGCGATCGCGCCGAAACCGAGCCATTTGGCCACCTGGTTTCTGAGGTCGACAAGCGCCGCTTCGATTTTCTGCCGTATGTCGAACATGTCGACGCCTTCTATCTTGGCAGAGGAGAGCGCGTCCGAGAGCTTGCCCGGATCCCGTGGATCGAAAAGCAGGACCCGTTCACGCCAGCCGGAATCGGTCTCACTGAGGTTTCCGGCAATAGCCTTCATTTCCGGAAATGCTGCCAGGTCTCCCGGGCCGATCTCCGGCGCGGCGAGTGCGGCAAGATAATCAGCGGTCTGGGCCGCCGCAAAGCCCGGCACCATGCCGTTTTGGCGAAGCGCTTCCGTCGCACGGCGATTGAATTCCGGCCCCGAGAGCCGTTGAGCCGGCGTTGCGTCCGTTCCGGGGCTCATGAAAACGCCGAGCATGCTGTATCGGCCGAGAGAGCCTTCGGCGACGGCCGCGTCGAGAATGGGACGGAGTGCGGCCTCGCGCGCCAGCAGTTCGCCGAGGCTTTCGCCTTCCACCGTGATTACGTGTTGTCCCGAGGGCAAAGGCAGCAGTTCGGCAAACCTGGCGATGACGGTGTCGACATGTCCGGGAGGCTCGAACAGGGCTTTTACAGAGCCCGCCGGGGCAGAGACGATGACCGCAATACCGGCGATCAGTACGCCTGCCTCCACCCATCCTTTGAAGGGCATGTGCCATGCCAACCGTTCCATCGGCGGTGCGCGCAAGACCGCATCGTCGCTGGAGACGATCAACCGGCTTGCAATCGCCGCGACTGCCAGGCCGGTCGCAACGAACAGGCCCGTCTGCATCAGCGCGGGCACGCCGGATCCGAAAAGGGCGAGAAAACCGGCCGCTGTTGTGACCGCTCCGATCAGAACCAGACGTTCGGTCTGTCGACGATTTTCCGTATTGTGGGACAGGAGGTGAAGCGGATAGTCGAGTGCGAGCCCCACAAGCGCGCCGCCGAAGCCGAGCGCCACGACGTGAACGGAGCCGAAGCCGAGCTGAACGACGACGGTTGCCGTTGCTATGCCCAGGATGAGGGGCAGGAAGGTCGACAGCAGCCGGCGTCCGGACCGCAATAGCCAGGCAAGCCAAGCCAGCAGGAGCACAGATGCGACCAGTGCTGCAAAACTGGCTGCCTGCGACGTCTGTCCGCTGATCTCTGCGGCAATGATCCGGGGGCCGAGCAGGTAACTTTCCACACCGAACTCCGTGGCGCGGGCCCTGATTTGCTGCGCAAGGTCGGTGGTCTCTGCCGTTTCAAAGGGGCGATCGTCCAGGGTCACGAACACGATTGCGGCGGTATCGTCCAGGGACTGCCAGACCCCGTCAACCTGGTTCAGGCCCGAAGGGGTCGAGCCGAGACGGTCAACAAGACGTGCGAAACTGCCGGTCGGGTCGCGCAGCAGGCGGTCTCCGATCAACATGCCGCTTCCCCGGGTCAGGGCCCGTCGGGCCTGTGCAAGCCGGTCCGACATACTTTCTACCGACAGGTTGTCGTCCACCGGCGGATTGAGGCGAAAGCGCCGTTTCCAGATCCAGTCCATGAAAGAAGATGAAAGCGCTTCGGGGCCTGCCTGGACCCCGCTGACCAGATCGTGCGTGGCCAGCCAGCCAGCGATTGTGCGTGCCGCCTTGTTGCGGGTCTGCACGTTTCCGGATACCAGCGCGATAATCAACTGGCGATCGTTTGCGCTCTCGATTTTACTCGCATCCAGCGCGGCGGGCCCGAGGATCGCCTCCGCATCGGAAGCAGGCTCGACATAAACGAAGATGAAGGTGAGGAGGGCGCATAGGATTGCTGCCGGAACCGCAAATCGGGTCATGAAGCCTCTGTAAAAACGATACGCCGACGTTGGCCGTTCGGCATCTGCAGTTCCACGCTCCGCAAGACGTCGCCGCATCCCCGAAGATGAATCAGATTGTCAGTTACGCCGGCGGAACCGGTGTTCAGGCTTAATTTCCACCCTGTCGTACCTGATTGAAGCTCGTGCGGGTAAGCCGCGAGGGTATTCCGGTCTGTGTGCCGCACAATGCTGCGCAGCGATGAGAAAAGCGGGGCCAGTTCTTTCGGTATCGGGAAAATGGTGGTGGTGTCACCATCCTCGGAATCGCGCCGCACGAAGATGAAATTTTCCCCGATCCTTGTGACCGCCGAATCGGGGGTGCGCTGATGCCGGACAAGGTCTCCGTCCGTGTCTATTTCGAACCAGCCACTCGTGACAACGGGGTCCGCCATCGCGGGATGATAGATTTCCTCGCGGTAATTCAACGGCGCGCCATCAGGGGCTGGGCGCGCGTTGAGCGCTTCGCCGATATCAGCGGGCGCCGCCGCCGGGCAAAGAGCCGGGCTTGCTCCAGATATCGTAGAAGTTAAACCAGTTATAAGGATGACGGTAACAGAGGCCTTCAAGATGGCTGGCAAACGCATTTGCCAGTGCCGCAATCCTGTCCTTGCGATCCGCCCGCGGGATGGGCGCGCCATCGTAGAGTTCGTGGAAACTGATAGCATAACGATCCTTTCCCAAGCGGGGCGCGACGCATAGGTATAAGGGCACGCGCGCCGCGATAGCGGCAATATAGGGGGATGTCGGCAAATTGATCGACCCGCCCAGAAACGGCACAGCCAGCTGCGTCCGGGGCGAATTCCCGGGCTGGCGATCGCCCAGGAACGCGACGAATTCTCCTTTGTCGAGCGCTTCGTGGACTTCCAGCATCGCTTGCGGACCGTTCGCGAGGGATATAACCCTGCTGGCGGTACTGGTGTTCAATTCGATCAACAGGGCCGTGGACGTGGGGGCATGGTCCGGGAACATCAGGTACCTGACGTGCAGTTCCGGCAGGGTGCTGTCGAAGGACCGCATCGCTTCAAAGCTTCCGAAATGCGCACCGAGAAGGACTCCGCCCCGGCCGGTTCTGAGCTGGTTTTTGATCAGTTCCTGCCCCTGGGCCTCGATGCGGAACCCATCAGCTCCTTTCGAGAGCAGCCGCGCCCTGTCGAGAAAGACGTGCGCGAACGTCAGCGCATGAATGTGGCGTTCGCGCAGGCCCGGCGCTTTTTTCAGGACGCGATTCAGATAAACGCTGGATGCGCGCGTCGATGGGCGATTGGTCTGGAATGCGTAGACGAGGGCGATGGACCAGAGCACGCAGTTGGTCAGAACCCTGGGTGCCCGCAGCGCCAGCCAGCGCATCAGGCGGAGTTGCCGTACCGAACCGGACTCCATTTCCGCAGCCCAGTCTGGCGTCGCGTTATCGCCCATCGGACTGAAGTTTTACAGTCGCGCGTGCCAGGATGGTATCACCGGTGCTCCAGGTGACGGTGGTGCGATCGTTCAATGGCGTCGTCTCGATTGTGAACGGCTGGTCCGGCAGCAGGGGGCGGAAGAATTTGATCCGCTTGATATTCTCGATCCTAAATCCTTCCGTTTCAATATGACGGGCCGCATACCCCAGAAGAACAGCACCCGGCACAATAGGCCTGCCGGGAAAATGGCCGATCAGACAGGCGGCGTCCCCCGGGACACCAAGGGGAATGTCGAAGCGACAGCCTTTATCGTCTGACAAGAATCAGCGCGCGCGCAAGCGCTGGATTTCGGCCTTGATATCAGCCTCCAGTAGCTTCATCCAGGAGTTGTAGTTTGGGTGAATCGTGCGGGTGGTCGGATCCCACTTCAGATTCGTCGATCTGTTATAATCGATGGAAAACGTTTCTGTGTTGAAGGCTATGTCCACGACCACGGTATGTTTGCCACGAATGACATTGGTGGCCTCAATCTGCCCGGGGGCAACCGTCTTCGATATCCAGTTCCGATAGGTTCCGGCTCTGATGATTGCTTTCTCGTAGTCGCCGAGGGTCAGCTTTCCGGCATTTGCATACGTCGCAGGGCCATACGGTTCCTTGACGACGCTTTCAACCGGAACGGTGGCGCGGCAGCCGGCAAGTACGAGCATGGCGGCTATCGTCAATGGCATAATGCGTCGCAGATTTTTCATTCCCTTCTCCCTTCCTCAGGCACGACATCTTGGTCCCGTTCGCGTCCTGACGACTTTAGGTCATGCCGAGGACAACCGGAAGTCCCCTCAGGCGAAAACGATTGCGGACCAGAAACTTTGCCACCAGGCCGAATAGCTGGATGAAGTCGCCGACTGGCGCGAAATGGCTTGGCCTGTGCACGAATCCCGAATAGCGGGCATCGATCGGGACGGCAACAAATCGAAAACCCGCTTTCGCGGCATGGAGCAGCACCGCCGTTTCGAACATGAAGCGGTCGATCTGGTCAGGCGGGATGTGGACGTCCCGCCACAGTCTGGCGGGGTAAAGGCGCATACCGCATTGCGCGTCGCCTATGCGCTGGATGCAGGCCCAGCCGATGAAAAAATTTCCAAAACGGATCGCCAGGGCGCGCTTGCGCGGAATCTTGTGCATTTGCGCGGACCGGTCCCCCAGAATCAGGGCCTCCAGATTCTTCGCGGCACAATCGATAAACGCCCGGATGTCTTCCGGGTTGTGCTGGCCGTCCGCATCCAGCGTAATCACGCGGTCAACACCCTGGTCAAAAGCGTGTTGCAGGCCTTCGACAAGACGCCGTCCCTTGCCGGCATTCTTTTCATGCCGGATGATCTCGATATCGAGTCCGGCGAGCTGATCCAGGGTGCCGTCAGTAGACCCGTCATCGATTACGATGACGTGGTCGGCCTGCGCGCGCGCAGCCCTGACAATCTCGCCGATCGTCAAAACCTCATTATGTGCCGGGATAAGGATGGCGGTTGACGTCATATCCGTGAGCCGGTGCAAGCGCGCCGAACGCGCCCTGTCGGCGATGGTTTCATCGCTCGGCCCGGTATTCGGAGAAGCATCCGAGCACGATATGATGCTCGGCACCCTTAAAGCCCGCGGCGGTGAGGATCTTCGTGACCTCCTCCCGGCCGATCATCTGATCCATGGTATCCCAATAATACTTCATGAGGCGGTAGGATTCGCGATCGCCCGTCGATATCAGGCTCATGAATGGCAGAAAATATTTGAAATACAGTCGAAACCAGAACCGGCCCATGAAGCTTTCGGGCTTGGTGACGTCCATGATGAGGATCTTGCCACCTTGTTTCAACACACGATGAAATTCACGGAACGCTGCGTCGAGATCGTCGACGTGGCGCAGGGCAAATCCCATGGTGAGGAAGTCGAATGCCTGATCGGCGACCGGCAGCGCCTCCGCTGGCGCCTGATGATGGATTGCCGGGACCGTTTTCTTCGATTCCGCGATCATCCCCGCCGACGGCTCGACACAGACAATCTGGTCCGGGCTGTTGAGAATTTTCATCAGCGCGCGGGCCACAGGCCCGGTACCGGAGGCGACGTCAACGACCTTCATGTCCGGCGACACGCCTGCCCGCATTAGCGCCTGGCGCCGGTATGTTTCTCCGGTGCCGAACCAGCCCCATCGCGCAATGCGTTCATAATGGGGCGCGGTGCGGTCGAAAATGCCGCGCAGAAAGGCCTGCTTTTCCGCGGGGTCGGCATAATAGGGCCCGACGACAAATGGCTTCCGTTCGTCTGTCAAAATCATTTCCAAAAAAGTAGATGGGACGAAAACCGACTATGCCCGAATTGCGGCGCATAACAAATCACAGACAACGTACCGACATATTCTAGAACTTTCTTCTGCTATGACACTTGCCACCGTGGGTTCCACAGGGTGGAATGCCGTCGGGGCTCACAGCGCACTAAAAGATAAAAGGCGGGCAAGCCGATATGGGGCAAACAGCACAGGCATGCGCCGTGTCGAAGAGCGTGGTCGGCAGGTGTGTCGCGTTTCTGAGAACAAGGCTGTTCGAAATCTATATGCTGCTCGTCAGCGCCCTGATCGGCCTCGTGATCGTGTTCTACCTGCGCTGGACCCGGAAACCGCGCGAGATTCGCTGGATGCTCCGAGTATGGTCGTCAGCGTTTATCTATGGCGCCCGTACCATCATCGGCATGAAGTATCGATTGGAGGGGCTGGAGAACATCCCCGAAGGCCCTGTTTTATTCGTTGGAAACCATCAATCCTATTGGGAATCCATCGCGATGACTGTTTTCTTCCCGCACATCAATGTCGTCACAAAACAGGAAGCGATGCTGATTCCGGTTTTCGGCTGGGGTCTTCGCCACGCCCCCATGATCCCGATTTTCAGGGATGCGCCGGGCCAGAATCTGAGGCGGTTGTTAAGGGATGGTTCCGCGTCCATCGCCGAAGGCCGGAGCATCCTGATCTACCCCGAAGGCGGACGGGTTCCTCCCCGTGAGCGCCGGCCCTATTCGCGCGGACTGGCACCCCTTTATCGGCGCTGTGGCTGCGACGTGGTGCCGTTTGTGACCAACGCCGGCCGGCATTGGCCCAAAGGGTTCGACATAAAACGCCCGGGACTTATTACGATTCGGTTTCTGCCCACCATGCCGCCGGGGCAGGAACCTGATCAGTTTGTCTCGGATATCGAGCGCCTTCTGAACCTCGAAAAAGATCTTTTGCTGGACCAGACTCTCTAAGGGCCACGTGCGGCAGGACGCTGATGGCTTGGCGGAGGCACCAGGATGTGCGTATCCATTTCCGCGTCGTATGCGATCCGACCGGAGATAAACGACGGCGACGATCGAAGCTGGCAAAGTCTTTTTCGCCATTACCGCATATCGAAACGCACTGGTACGCTGACATACCCTTTTCGTGGGCTAGCTTCCGACGCAAATAACGCTCGTCGCAGTTTCAGGGAATGAGGTGTGGGGTATCCGTTTGCGCTTCATCCCTCACCGGAAATTCCGGCGCTGCTCATGGAGCCCCGCCTCATCACCCCCGATTTAGCCAGCGATATTGTCAAACAAGATCAACGATGAGTAGAGTGTCGCCGACACTACCGAGAGTAGTTCTTTGAAAGATGGGGATTTGTTTTGAAAATTTGGGGAAGAATCGGCTTGATCGCCGCTACGGCATTGTTCCTGACAGGGTGCGCTACCTCGCGAAGCGTTCTCGATATCGCGGTGCCGGATGTGCCGAATCCGGATTCGTTGCAGGCGGTGAAGATTGTGGAAGTCATCGACAAGCGCGTCTTCGCAATCAAGCCGAATAATCCCTCGATCCCCTCGCTCCAGAACGATGAAGTTGATGATCCCAAGATCACACGCCGCGCGGTCGCCCGGAAGCGCAACGGGTATGGCGCTGCTCTTGGCGATGTCCTGTTGCCCGAGGGACAGACGGTAGAGCAACTGACCCGGTCGGCGCTGGTGAACGCGCTCCGGGACAGCGGTTACAAAGTAGTGAGCGTTGGCGAGGCCGGATATGATGCCGCCACCCCAGTGGGCGCCGAGATACAGCAATTCTGGGCATGGATGACTCCCGGATTCTGGCAAATAAAACTTGAATACAAAGCGAGAATTCAGCTCAACGGAGACTGGCCGCTGGCCGGCGAGAACCGGATGCTGAACGGTGACGCCCGGATAGAGACGTCGGCAGCGTTCGAATCCGATTGGAAGAAAGTCCTCGAGGCAGGACTGACGGATCTGATCCAAAACCTGAAATCGATGCTGAAAAGCATATCGTCCTGAGGATTTGTGCCGCCCGCCGGCAGGGCTCGATGCCGGGCATCAGCGGGTGGCAGGCTGGCACCGGCGGACTGTCACCAGGGGCGGTGCCTCCGAAACGACCGTCCGCTTCGGATTCCGGGCCGCGGTCAAACCGCTCTCACGCGGACCCCGGTCTGACGCTCCGGATCATGCCACCGAAAAATCGGCCTGCCGGCGAAGCGTACGCCCGGTCAGCGCGCCGGTATGCTCGCCGTCGCGCAGCACGGTGGTGCCGTTGACGATGACCTGGTCGATCCCGGCGGCGAACTGGTGCGGGTCCTCGTAGGTCGCGCGTTCCGCAATGGTCACCGGGTCGAATATCGTGATGTCGGCGGCATAGCCTTCGCGCAGCAGGCCGCGGTCCTTGAGGCCGAGCGCCCGTGCGGAGGCGCCGGTCATTTTCCATAGTGCCTTGTGCAGCGGCAGCAGTTCCTCGTCCCGCGCGTATTGACCGAGGACCTTCGCAAAGGTGCCGTAGAACCGCGGGTGGGGCTTGCCCTGGCCGGTTGTGCCATAGGGGGCGACGGAATTCCCGTCCGAACCGATCATCACGTCCCCGGACCGCACAAAATCCTTCACGTCCTCTTCGGAGATCGAACCGACAAGCACGCGGGTCTGGCCGCGATCCTCGACGATATAATCGAGCGCCATATCGAGGCCGTCGATATTCCGTTCCGCCGTGAGGTCGGCGATGGTGCGTCCCGCGAATTGCGGCATGTCCGGCGATATGGATATCCGGATCGCGTCCCAGTCCGGAATCCTGCCAAAATTATTCAGCCCCTCTCCCTCGATCGCTTCGCGCAATCTGTTCCGTATATTCGCGTCTCCCAGCCGGGCGATCATCGCATCCACGCCGCCTTCCTGAAGCCACGGCGGGAACAGGTTCTTCAGCGGGTTGCTGGCGGCGGTATAGGGATAAATATCGCAGTCGATCGGCACGCCGGCCTTCCGGGCATCGGCGAGAATATCCATTGCCTTGACGGCGCCGCCCCAGTTATCGGTGCCCGACAGCTTCATGTGCACGATCTGCACATGCACGCGGACCTGTTCGGCGAATTCCATCGCTTCCTGAAGGGAATCGTAGACCGTGTTTCCCTCATCCCGCAGGTGGGTGAAGTAGCGCGCGCCCTCCGCCGACAGGGTGCGGCCGAGCGCGACCATCTCCTCGACATCCGAATAGGAACCGGGCGCGGTGAACAGGCCGGACGACATGCCGAGCGCACCCGCGCCCAGCGCCTCGACCAGCAATGCCCGCATATGCTCGAGCTCCGCCGGGGTCGGCGGCCGGTCCTCCATGCCCATCGCCATCAGGCGAAGGGTGTTATGGCCGACCAGGTGTACCGTGTTCACCGAAAGTGCCGGGTACTGATCGAGATAATCGCGGAAATTCGTCGGACGGAACGTCAGCCAGGGGGCGCTGGGACTGAGATAATCCGCCAGCGCCTCGACCTTGTTCGGCAGGGCCGGCGCACAGGAATAGCCGCAATGCCCGATCACTTCCGTGGTGACGCCCTGGCGGATCTTGCTTTCCGCCTGCGGCATCAGCGGCAGGGTCCAGTCAGAATGGGTTTTTATGTCGATAAATCCCGGCGAGACCACCTTGCCCGATGCGTCGATGACTTCCGCGCCGCTGGCGGCGATGTTCGGGCCGATCTCGGTGATCCGCCCGCCGCTGATGGCGATATCGGTCTCGATTCCCGCCGCACCCGTACCGTCGATGACGTGGCCGCCGCGGATGACGATGGCACCGCTCATGACGCGTTCCCCGAATGTGTCTCCGTCCAGATGTCTTTCATAGCGTTCCTGTCGACCTTTCCTCTGGTATTGCGCGCCACCTCGTCGATGATAACGATTTCCGACGGCTGTTTGAAATCCGGCAGCAGCGCGGCGCAATGCCGCGCGATGTCGTCGGCGGTCAGCGACCGGCCGGTTCTCGGCACGACATAACAGACGACCGCTTCGCCATAAATCGCATCGGGCGCGCCGATGGTGCAGACTTCCATCACGTCGCCGTGCTGCATGACGATATTGTCGATCTCCAGCGGCGCGATATTGACGCCGCCGCGAATGATCAGTTCCTTGGCGCGCCCGGTCACGCGCAGATAGCCGTCATCGTCCAGCACGCCGAGATCGCCTGTTTTCAGCCGTTTGCCGCGGACCGCCTCGATCGAGCCGTCCGGGTTGAGGTAGGCGGTCGCGTTCTGGGTGCCGCCGATCTCGATTTCGCCTTCCGTGCCGGGCGGCGCGATGTTTCCCGCCTCGTCGACGATGGTCAGGTTCTGGCCGATTCCGGGCTTGCCGACACTGCCGATCCGGCGGGCGAGATGATGATTGCCGGCCACCGTGCCGCCTTCGCTCATCCCGTAATGCTGGATCAGCTTGATGCCGTAGGTCTGTTCGAACCGGCGGTGCTGTTCTTCCATCAACGGCGCGGTGCTGCAGCTCATGAATTCAAGTGTCTCCAGCGATCCGCTCTCCTCGTCCGCCGGGCGGTCAAGCAGCATGTTGACGACCGCCGGAATCCCGATCGCCTTTGTGATGCAGTAGTCGCGAATCCAGCCGAACAGCCGGCTGAACGAGAATTTCGGGGCGAAGACCACGCAACCGCCGCCGAACAAGAGCGGCTGCAAAACGATCTGGTGCGACGACGACCACGAAAACGACCGGTACTCGAGCACGCGGTCGGCGGGTGTGAGACCCCAGAGATAGGCCGTCTGTGCGCCGATGGCGTTGTAATTGCCGAAACTGTGAATCACCCCCTTGGGCCGGTCGGTCGTGCCGGACGTGAAACAGATCACCGCGTCGTCGTCGGCGGTTGAAACCTCATCGGGCTCGGTGTCGCCGTCCAGCGCGTTCAGCGCTTCGAACAGGCCGCCGTCTGTCGCCGCGGCGCCCTCCGGGTCGGCGGTGCCGAAGGACAGCCAGGTCCCCGGCGCGGTTTTCTGGATGTCGGACAGGTCGAGGGCGTCGTGCCACAGTACGATCCGGGGCGAGAGCCGGTCGATAATCTCGGCCATGTGGTTTGCGTTGATGTCGACATTGACGGTGCAGAACGTCGCCCCGTGGCGCTGGATGCCGAAATAAAGGATCAGGTTTTCAAGGCTGTTGTCAGTCAGCACCAGGACCCTGTCATTGGCGCCGATATCCTGTGCATGCAGCCAGGCGGACAGCTTGTTGGTGAGCCGGTAGAGCTGCCGCCAGGTCAGCGACGTTTTCTGATCGATGGCGACAAGGCAGTCCTGTGCCGGCGCGCGCCCTGCATGTTCGCGGATCATCGACAGGACGCTGCGATAGGGGGTTTCCGGCGGCGGTGGGGCGCTGTCTGTCATTTGTCCGGTCCTATGTCCTCTGGTCGGCTGCCTGCTGGTCTCTCCGCGCCGCCTTCCGCGCGCGTCCTTCCCGGTAGACGATATAGTATGACGCGCCGAAAATCACGGCGGCCCCGACCCAGGTCCAGAGATCGGGAAATTCCGAAAACATGATCCAGCCGATGGCGGTCGCGAAGATCATGCGGGAAAACTGGAAGGGCTGCACGATGCGCGCATCCGCGGCGGACACCGCGCGGGTAAAGCAATAGCCGCCGATGCTGCTGATCACCCCGACCCCGATGATCAGCGGCCATTGTGCGGCCGTCGGCGTCACCCAGATAAACAGCGTCGGGACCAGCGCCAGCGGCAACATCCCGATATTGGTCCACAGAGTGATGGCTTCGGGATTGTCCTTGCGCGAAAGTATTTTGATCGTCGTATTCGATCCGGCCGACAGGCAGGCGGCGGTGATCGCGCCCATGGCTGCCAGCGAGATTTCGACAATGCCGGGCCGCATGACGATCAGCGTGCCGACGAATCCGACAAATACCGCCGCCCAGCTGTGGATATCGGCTTTCTGGTTGAGGAACAGGACCGCCAGCAGGATCGTGAAAAGCGGGATCGTATATTGCAGGGCATACACATCCGCGAGCGGCATGCGGGCCAGCGCATAGAACAGAAACAGCATCGCAAAGAGGGCGAACAGGATTCGCAGCGCGTAAACCGGCAGCTGGCTCCGGTCGGGTAAGCCCACGCCCTGGCGCCGGACAATCGGAATCAGCACCATCATCGCGATCAGGTTGCGAAAGAAGACCAGCTCGAACGTCGGAATTTCGCCCGCCAGTTCCCGGACCATCGCGCCCGAAACGGAGCTGAAAAGCGTCGCCATGCACATCCAGAATATGCCGGCCGCGGTCCCGGTTTTGAGCATCGTCGTCCCGTGTTTCTTGTTGCTTGCCGGAAAAGTAACAGAATTTCGGACGGCGCGAGAGACAGGCGCGGTTTATTCGGTCGCTATCGCCGCACAATCCAAGACCGCTTTTCGCCAGCCTCAGACGTGCGATCGCGATCGTGTAAGGGTCTGTTCCTGACCCAAGGGCGACAACTCGCAAAACAAACGGCGGTTCCAAAGGACCGCCGTTTGTTTTATCGAACTGCTAGGACAGTAGTCACACAGACGCCCGGCGCCGGGCTATGGCAAGCAAGGCAAGGCTCAGACCGAACAGGCCCACAACACCTGGTTCGAATATCGTGACCGAGCCAAGGCTGTTGTCGCTGAGTCCAAGTTGCCCGGAATTTGCCGTCACGCCTTCCGCCAACCCGAAGACAGCATTGGGATTGGCAAAGGTGACGGTGTTGTGGAACGCGGATTCGCCAAAGCCGCCATCATTGAAATTCTTGATCACTGTCGACAGCGACTCGATCCCGACCGTCAGGCTGACCAGCGTGTTGACCGGAATATTCGTCCAGGTGTGGGTAAGGATCGTGTTGATTGCCCTAGTCGCGCTCGACGCAGCGCTCGCGGCAAGCACGGCCCCATCTTCGTCCGTACAGCCCGCGATTCCGCAATTGAGCTGGAAAATACCGCCGTTGGACTGGTTGAGAAGCCCGAGGCCGGATGTGTTTCCACTCTGGTCATTCTGGCCATTCAGCGAGGCGAGATTATAGAAACGCGCTGAAGAGCCCGAATTCCCGCCCGTGGTCCCCGCACTTAATGTGCCGTCGTAGTGCAGCGACAGCGAAACATCGACCACACTGTGAGTGCTGGTGGTGAAAATCAGATCGTCGATCGTAAAGATCGCCGCCGCGCTGGCGCAGGAGCGCGCGGGCGACTCGTTGTACCCGCCGTTAAACGCCCGCGTGCGGGTTCTGAGCGAGGTCTGGTTGGCCTGTGCAAACCACGACTCAAATTCGGACCCGTTGCTGTCCGAATGAGAAATGGTAACACCCGGTGTTGCACTGGTCTGGTTCGGCGGTAGTCCCTCTCCCCCTGCCGAACAGTTGAGCCCGTCGCCACCGGTCATGACTGTATAGGTCGGACCGGCGGCAGCATACTCGATATTAAGGAACGCCGCGACAACCAGTGCCCCCATACATAGCGGCCTGACTGCCGTGGAACCCATTAAACGACAACTCTACCCCATTACTACCTCCAACAATTTTTTAAAAATTTTATCTCATGAACGAATGTGAATGCAAATTTTTCGCCAGTGTGAATGCGAATTTTTCGCCAGATTGCTTAACACGATACTGTTCAATGGTTTGGACTCGACCAAACCCTTCCGTTTCCCCTGATTGCAAAATCCACCGACAGTCAGGCTGCTTTTTTAAGTGTCCGGCTCATGTCTGCTTGAGATGCTGTGGACGGCTCCTTCTGAAGGCATCGAGGTGCCAGAATTGTGGTTTTGCGACCACACGGGAAAGGAGCCATCCATGAACGAAGCTATCACGATTGGGATCGATCTTGCGAAGAACGTCTTT
>Ga0255752_10000283_pt1 | contig 63135 bp, 67 predicted proteins | sample 011ome_25_FD_179952 | JGI IMG/M metagenome (GOLD analysis project Ga0255752, IMG submission 179952) | Coastal salt marsh microbial communities from the Groves Creek Marsh, Skidaway Island, Georgia - 011512CT metaG (version 2) | ecosystem: Environmental > Aquatic > Marine > Intertidal zone >...
GTTGTTTTACCGCATCCAACCGAACCATAAATAATCAATGATACACTATCAATGTCTATAAGACCATTTACCAGTGATACTAGTGATTCATTATTATTAAAATCTTCTAGTGTAGTTGGACGATATTTCTCTGATAATAACATTATACGCACTACTTATATAAAGTTTACAACCTTTAATATATATGTCGGATAATCCATATTCAATATTGAATGTATCGGAGATGGACTCTATGGAAACCATCAAGAAATCGTACCGGAAATTATCATTATTGTACCATCCAGATAAAAATAATCACCCAGACTCGACTTCTAAATTCAGACAAATATCAGATGCATACAGAATGATTGTAAATAAAACAGAATTTACAGATTCGAATAATAAAATGGTTGTGACACCTCCTATCATTGAGAGAGATAATGACTTGGATATATATTGTGATTTGGATGTAAATATGGAACAGGCAATGAATGGTATCGTGGCACCAATGGTAATACGAAGAGAAATTCGACAGGGTCTAAGAACGACGATAGAGAACCAGACCATATATGTTGACGTACCGAGAGGCGTAGATAATGATGAGATTATAGTGTGTAGTGGATTGGGAAATGTAATTATGAAAACGGCAAATCATTCGGATGACATTATTGGTGATATCAAGGTAAGAATACATCTGCACAATGACACGATTTTCATACGCAAAGGATTAGATTTGATATACAAACGAAATATAACTCTAACTGATGCATTATCCGGTGTTAATTTTTCAATTCAACATATAGATGGAAGAGAATTAAGAATAAAAACAAAAGAAAATATCACCATAAAGTCAAATATGTCACATAGAATGAAAAAATATGGTATGACGCGCGGTGAATATATTGGGGATCTCATTATAGAATTCGTTGTTGTATTTCCAGAAAATATACCAAAAAATGCATTATTCGAATTGAATGAACTCTTCAAGAAACATAATATAAATTAAAACGCCTTTATATATAAATGAATATAAGAAAAATAATATATACATCAATATTTGGGGCGTTTATAGCAGGTATATCTGGGTTTCTAATTGAACGAAATGATGCAAGTGCTGCACCATGGAAGATATTTTCTTTCTTATGGGCAGCGCCGATATTATTATTTATACCCGTTTATATATCATATCTATATGACAAGAAAGATTTAACGCGTGAATTTTTGTATCACGCTCTAATAGGTTCATCCTTTACCACATTCGTAATTATATTCACACTTTTCGCTATCAAGATTAATGTTTTTATGGCGTTATCATGTAATCTTATCTTTTCATATCTAATTATTTATTTATATTTCAAATACAAGTTATACGAAAAAATATGACGTCTATACATGAAGGAAACTGTTTTACAAATCACAAAATCCGATAAAAAGAATAAGAAGTATAAAGCACTAATACAAAATAAGATGACAAAACGTTCAAGAGTGCTGCATTTCGGAGGGTTGGGGTACCAACAATATAAAGATAGCACAAAAATTGGAATATATAAAGGGTCTGATCACGGAGATAAAAAGCGAAGGATGAATTATTTCACGCGTCACAGCAAAGGAAACAAAACAAAACGAAAGGCAGTTGAATATGAAAAGGTTAAATCAGGTGGATATTACACACCTAAATTATTAAGTCACATTTACCTCTGGTGAAGAATAGTGGACCATTATTATATATTAATATAATATAATGGATAAGACATCTAAGTTGATTTCGTGTTATGATAAGAAAAGACTTCGAAATAAATCAAGAAAGCAAAAAGGTAACGTCGTCAGAGAGAGATCTCCATTAACTATGAATGTAATGGGAAGTGAAATGCAAACGACGAATCAGTTAGTTATATCTCAAGTTACCCCTGAAAATATACATAGACAACAAAAAGTATTTATATCAAAAATGAGTGAATCATATTCACCCGATGCAAGTAAATATATTGTATCATTAAGAGATTCCGTTAACAGACTGGGCAATATTGATATTTGTAATCATGGTGATATGCGTGGCATATTTAAAAGCAAGGATATTGGTGATATTGAGATAAGAATAGGTGACCCAAAAGTTAAAAAATGTGTCTCACTCAAATCAAAATCGGCGACCGATCATATGTTGTCATCCCTTCGTAATCCTCGACCACTTGATATTGATAATGTGATATTTCCCATACAATTAGATAGTAATTGTTGGTTTAATACATGGTTCGTCGCAATGTTTATCAGTGATAAAGGCAAGAAATTTACACGGTTCTTACGAGAAAAAATGATAACTGGACGCCTCGCCAAAAAATATGGACCACATATGAAACATACAATGAAACTTCTTAATTTGTGCATTGAATGTAGTTATAATCGAGGAAATTATGAGTCCAAGTATGTAATCAATACAAATAGTGTCATATGCCATCTGGCGCAGTCAAGTGAAACCGAATATAAATTAGGGCGTATCTCACCCAGAATGTTGCGTGGTATATATTCTCAAGGTGAAGGAGGAAACCCAGTGGAATATTATAGAAATCTGCTGTACCATTTGGTATCCCCGGTTGATAATTTTTCACTTCATACACTCGAGTATGAAGACGATATCGTTTCATATGGGAAGCGAATTGGTGGTAGTATTAAAGCAGATGAGATTATCGTTGGGGAAACCATACCCGATATAGTGAATATACGGACATATAGTAGTGATTTAGAACAACATATTGATCTCCCCGTAGTTATATCTGGTGTATATCATTTTGGAGACACCATTAAAGTGGCAGGGAGAGATGGAAAGCGAACTAATTATGTTTTGGATAGTATAATAATAAGAGACGTTGATAAGTATCATTTCATTATACTATTCACGTGTAATAAAATTGCGTATATATACGACGGTGAGTTATCTACACCGGTGATTAAATACAATTGGAAAAAGGAAATGTTAAAGGATGGTAAACAATATACCATAAAATATGATGACAAAACGTCACTAAAGTTCAAATTAAATATCAGCATGTGTGAATATTTTTACTATAGGGTATAAAATTACGAAATTCTTTTAGATTGGATATCGGTGGATACTACATATACAGAGTTCTCGGTTAGGATGATATAATCAGTCTCAACCTTGTAGATTTTACCAATTGGTGATGTATACTCATCTTCACTTTTTACTAAAAGTTTCTCCCCGTTCTCACGAATACCAATTAGTGCACGCCCGTTCAAAGAATCAACCCAATAATCCATCATAATGGGTTTATCATCAACAATCGCCATCTTTACAATATTATCCAGGCATTTTGCACAAGGATTTCTCATCTTATCTTCACTGGTCGACATTATGTATAACATTTATATTGAAAAATGGAAATTTTTACGTATTATGTAGAAGGTAATTCTGCGAGACACAACTTTATTTCTCCTAATGACGCCACATTATATTTAACGATAAGTGGCATATTATTATCTATATATATCTCAATTTGATTACAAAGATTCGTGCACTTTATAAAATAACCTAGATTTTTCAATGAAAATTTCCCTGAATAATTTTTCCACCATCTTGTTTCTGAATGTATACCGTTCCATCGCTTTCTGCACGTCGAATCTCTGCTTGAGCAAACCCACCACTACAACTGAAAATAAGTTCTGATCCTGTACTGGTGGATACGGAACGAATTTCTATTTTATCCGATATGCATGATAAATCCCTAACAATTTTTTGGAAATCTATCGCTGGGATGTGAAGAATGGAAGAAAACATAACATCTGGTATGTCAAATTCATCTGCATCCGGTTCAATAAGACGCAATTTTTGTATTTTCTGTTGTTTGATGTCTCCATTTTCAAATTTAAGTCCTAGATATTGTACAACTCCATCGGTGTAATCATCCTCATCAATGTAAATGGTCAATGTATCATCATTGTTGATTGTATTGATTAGTTTGAACAAATAAAGCATATTTACACCTATCGTGATTTTGTCCATATTACATTCATAAAATTCGAATTTCTGGGCGTGTAATTTCAAATGGACCAAAATGGTATGTGACTTATCCATATTGATAATCTTAATACCTTCGGGAGTGAATGTAATATTTGTTTCTAATAAGATATCCTTTAGTGCAGTCATCAATGTTCGTATTGGTGCAATTTGTACTGTTTTTATGGTTAGGATATTAGGCATATTATCTAAATTCATACAACAATCTTTAAATTATAATTTAGTTAATGCGTTTACATTGGAATCGATATTGTGAATCTTAGCGAGTTCCTAGAAATACAAAGTATCCGAACATTATAATTTCTGATTATTTCTAAACCAATAATAATTTAAATGTTTATCACATATAATAATATGACATCTGTATTAGAAAAAATTTCTGGTATATGTGATATGTATTCTGGAAATGAATTAATGATGGAGAAAATCAATCAATCGGTTGATACGCTAATTTCCAATATCCATTTAGAATTCAAGAGACAGAAAGAGCGAATCGACAAACAAACTCGTGATAAACGGGAACGTTTAGAACGAACAAATGATATTTTGGAGAGATTTGATACCTCATTTGGAAATGAATACCTATATTCATATTGTAGTCGGTCTGAACGATTTATTCTTTATGATGGTGTTAATTATATAGCAGGCAATGAGGATTCATTATTGGAGAATATTTTTGGAATGGCATCAAACGACGACGAATTTAGGGGATCGAAATATAAGATTAAGACAATGATGATTAAAAAAATAAAGGATATATCACCACTCCAAATAACACCCTCTTGTGCTACAATCGACGATATTATCAATAGTCTGTACCCTGTATATTTCCCGTCCCTCGATGACGCAAGGTTATTTCTTATATCATTGGGTACTTGTCTGCAGGAAAACAATACAATGCAGTATATATTTATATATAAGACATCTATTAAGACATTGTTGAAAATGATCGAAAATGAACATTTTGTATCATTTGGTGATGCATCCAGATTGTCATCATTTAAAATACGATTCAAAGATTATTCTTACAACAATACAATTCTCATTAAGTCAAACGAATGTGACACTCTTCCATGTTATCAATCTTGTAACTTAATGAATTTATTATGTGTTGCTGCTCATTTGTCTCGTATTTTTCCCCTAGACGAATTCATACAGGATCCTGTTTACAAACATTGTAGTGAATATGCAATATATCTGCGACACAAGACCCCTGATATTATTCTGGATGAGTTTATAGATAATAATATAACCAATTGCAAGGGAATGCATATGTCCGATACAGTGATGGGATTCGTATGGAATAAGTTTAACCAAAAATTATCTATACCAGATGTAATTGGTAAAGCAAAAATGATTGAAATGCTGCAGGAACGTTTAGATTATAATCATGATAAGAAAAAATTCGTCAACATAACAAGCATATACGCACCATCTATGTATTATTTCACTAAGTTTTTGGCAGCAAATATAACTGAAACAGAAAACAAAACAGAAAATGAATACACGACTGCAGAGATTATTTTTCTTTTTAGAAAGTGGTTTAATAAACGATTAGACTACAATATAACAGGTGAACTAGTAATGAATGTATTCAGAGAACAATATCCAGATGCAATAAAGAATGATGATACGATAGTTTGTAACTTATCATCATGGGACAAAAATGAAATTATCTCTCAACTTTATCATTCAACCATTGGAGATGGTATTATCAATGTAAAAATAGATGATATATATGATAAATATCTCGGAAATTTAGATAATGAATTTCCTATTATAACGAAAAAATATTTTGAGTATTATTCAAACAATCTGATTAAACGCAAATAATTATCGACCGCGTTTACCCTTACGACGACTCTTTTTACTTTTTTTAACATTGTGTGTCTTTACAAATCCAAATTTTCCCTTTACAGTTTTGTATCCAGCGCGTTCAAGTCTTTTTTCCCTTTTAGCGCTCTCGTGTTTCTTTTTTGAAACAATTCTTCCATTTTTGTTCATCAGGAGGTGCCGTTTCTCAAGTCCACCACTAGTTTTCTTAGCACTTCCGTGCCACACTTGTGCTCTAGAACCGGTACTTAACATCATCTCACTTTTCATATATATTAACGATATAAAATAAAATTACCTGAATTTATTCAATTTACTACGCGCCCGAAAATATGGCGCGCCTTCCCATAATCCATTTTGGTTGACAACTTTATTATTTACTATACGTTTTGTGGGGTTATGCTTTCCACGATGCATTGCTGCAAACTTTGCTATACGGGATAATATAAACGCTCGTTTTCTATTATTCCCACGAGAGGACTCTGTATCCTCTTTTGTAATAAATAGCACAGTGTTACATTTACAACTCCTAACTCTAAACGGTATATACCCTGATACTTTTCCAGACATATTATATAAAGACAACTTTATTTATAACATTTAAAGATAAATTGAAGTGTTTATATGATATTACTATAATGAAACCAACAATGGATACCGAAAGACAAATCGACCCCAATGCTTACATTGAAGAACCATGGGATATCATTGGTTCATACTTTAAAGGTAAACATCTTTCGAGACTTGTGACACATCAGATTGAATCGTTCAATAATATGGTAAAGTGTAAGATTCCCAATACTATATCTATGTTCAATCCAGTAAGGATTGTTTCTGGAAAGGACGTTCATGAATCATCTGGGAAACATCGTCTTGAAATGTCAGTTGAATTTGAGAATTTCGGTCTATTGCCACCACAATTACACGAGAATAATGGTGCATCAAAATTAATGTTTCCACAAGAAGCAAGATTGCGAAATTTCACATATGCGTCAAATATGCAAATTGATCTTAAGATTAAATATCTCGTGCGGACAGGTGAAGATTATGAATCTGAGCAGGTATTTTATCGATCATTGAAAAATATTCACATCGGCAAACTTCCTATTATGTTGAAATCCTGTATATGCTCAACCCAACAGTATAAACATATGTCACCTGAGATGATGGGTGAATGCAGCATGGATGCTGGGGGGTATTTTATAATCAATGGTTCAGAAAAAACCTGTTTGGCGCAGGAACGGTCTGCTGAAAACATGATACAAATCTTTAATATTCAGAAAACAACAACGAAATGGTCTTGGAGCGCAGAGGTAAAATCGGTACCAGATTTCAAATCTATATCGCCAAAGCAAATTAACATCTATCTATCAACAAAAAACAATGGTTTTGGTAACGGACTATTCGTGCAATTGCCGAAACTCATTGCTCCTATACCATTGTTTATCCTATTCAGGGCACTTGGGATTGAGACTGACAAAGAAATATGTCGTTATATCACATTGAGTACAGACGAATCACGCGAAGACATAAAGTTGTTGTTAAAGTTGTTACAGGGTTCAATTGTAGATGCAAATACATACACGGATAAGGAAAGTGCGTTTAATTACATCGTTTCGCAAACGAGATACGTGCCTCTCCACAGCGATAAAGAGATTGGCATTCAACACAAGCGAAATTTTACCCAGAATATACTAGAAAATGAGATGTTTCCACACGTAAAAACGATGAATGAACGAATCTATTTCCTCGGGTATATGGCACTTCGTCTCCTAAGGTGCAGCATCGGATGGGATCAACAAACCGACAGGGATTCTTACCTAAACAAGCGCATTGATTTGCCTGGTGTATTAATCAATAATTTATTCAGGAATTATTTCAATAAATTAGTAAAGGATATGGAAAAGGCAGTTTCCAGAGAGATTAATAATGGTTCTTGGCGCTCTACAGATGACTACGGAAATATTATTAACATGACAAATATATATAAAATCATTAAATATTCTACTCTGGATAATGGGATTAGGCGTGCGTTGTCTACAGGCGACTTCGCAATTAAACATTCAAATACAAATCGCGTAGGGGTCGCCCAAGTATTGAGTCGCCTCACGTACATTGCAACTCTAAGTCATCTTAGGCGTGTAAATACACCAATGGATAAGGGTGTTAAACTTGTTGCACCCCGAAAATTGCATAACAGCATATGGGGGTTTATGTGTCCAGCCGAGACACCGGAAGGACATTCATGTGGTCTTGTGAAAAATCTTAGTTGGCTCACACACATAACACAGCAGACAAACAGCACCCCCATATACACCTACGTTGATTATTATACGGATACAATAGATAGTGTTGAAAAAGATGAATTGGTTGATATGGTAAAAGTGTTTATAAATGGTTCCTGGATGGGTATAACAAAAACCCCGATTGACTTATACACAGACCTCAAATCAAAAAAAGAAATGGGCATTATCAACGTATACACGTCTATTATATTTGATTACAAAATGAAAGAGATTAGGGTATGCACTGATGCAGGAAGATTAGTGCGCCCCCTTCTCAAGGTTGAATCAAATAAGTTATTAGTTAATAAGTCTCACACGGATAAATTAAGAAATGGTAACTTGGTATGGGAAGATATGATGACAAGTTCTAGATTGCCTCGTGCAGCGATAGAATACATTGACCCAGCAGAACAAAATGCAGCGATGATCGCACTTGAACCAATCCATTTGACCGGCAAGTTGTACAATTACACACATTGTGAGATACACCCCAGTTCTATATTTGGAATCCTGGCATCTTGTATTCCATTTCCCGAACACAATCAGTCACCTCGCAATACATACCAGTGTGCAATGGGGAAACAGGCGATGGGTATATATGTTACGAACTATGATACACGAATGGACAAAACAGCATACGTTCTCAATTATGCAATGCGTCCACTTGTAGATACGCGCGTAATGAATATATTGCAATTGAATAAGACTCCATCGGGATGTCAGGTCGTTGTTGCGATTATGACGCATAGTGGATACAATCAGGAAGACAGCATTTTATTTAATAAAGGTTCGATTGATCGCGGACTTTTCCAAACAACCGTTTATCACACGGAAAAGGATGAAGATAAAAAAGTGCACGGGGATGAAGAACTTAGGTGTAAACCAGATAAAACACGTACAAGGGGTATGAAAATGGGAAACTACGATAAAATAAACGATGATGGTGTAATTCCAGAGAACACGTTGGTTGAAAATCGGGACGTAATTATTTCAAAGGTTCTTCCAATTCGTGATGCACGCAATGATCACACAAAAAGTGTAAAATACGATGACCATAGTAGGGTTTATCGGACATCAGAAGAAACATATATTGATAAAAATTACATTGATCGGAATGGGGATGGGTATAGTTTCTGTAAAGTGCGGTTGCGTTGTGTTCGCAAACCAGTAATTGGTGATAAATTCAGCAGTCGACATGGACAGAAGGGTACAATCGGGAACATCATTCCTGAATGTGATATGCCTTATACTAAAAGTGGATTGAAACCCGACATTATCATTAACCCCCATGCAATTCCGTCTCGGATGACTATTGCACAATTAAAAGAAACATTATTGGGTAAGGTCATTCTAGAACTGGGATTGTTCGGGGACGGCACCAGTTTCGGAAAATTCGATATCAATGATATACGGAAAGAACTACAACGGGTTGGGTACGAATCCAATGGCGAAGAGATCATGTATAATGGTCTCACTGGAGAACAAATCGAAACGTCTATCTTTATTGGACCGGTATTTTACCAGAGACTGAAACATATGGTTGTTGATAAGGTTCATGCAAGAAGTTTCGGTCCGACCGTTTCATTAACACGCCAACCCGCAGAAGGTCGCGCGAGGTCCGGAGGTCTTCGTTATGGAGAAATGGAACGAGATTGTATGTGTTCTCATGGGGCGTCGCGATTCAATAAGGAAAGGTTGTATGATGTGTCTGATGCGTACAGTGTATACGTATGCAAATCGTGTGGAATCATCGCGTCTTACAACAACGAAAAGCACATCCATCTGTGTAAAACCTGTGGGAATACATCAAAATTCTCTTATGTAGAGATTCCATATTCATGTAAGTTATTGTTTCAGGAACTTACTACAATGAGTATTCTACCTAGGATATTAACAGATTAGATTATAGACAATTAACATAATTCATTATATTTTTAATGGCAATGAGATATAATATCACTATTATGTAATTAATAATGATATTAGATACTATTATCATAGGGGGTGGAATTTCTGGATTATACACCAATTTAGAACTATGCAACCAACGAGATAAAACATTACTTTTAGAAATGTCTCCTGTATTTGGGGGAAGAATATATCAATATGAAGACAATGAAGTTTCTTTCCCAGCGGGAGCAGCGAGATTTAACAAAAACCATAAACGTGTGATAAAATTATTGAAACGATTTAATTTACTTGACTTTCGTAAAGACAATGGATCACCAAGCAACATTGACTTTATTGACAGCAAGAAACATTTTCATCCAAAATATAGAAACAAAACAGGATTTGAATATATAAAAAAAATATTACGAATTGTTGAAACGTCGAGACACCCCGATTTACTTCGCGAATACACTTTCCAAGAATATGCGTCGAAGTATTTGGATAAGGACGATGTAGATTTTTTACTAGTAGCATCGGGATACAGTGGACAATTAAAACATATGAACATGTTTGATGCATATAACCTATTTAAATATGGGATTAGAGATGATATTAGATTCTATTCTGGTTATTTTCAACATTTAGTATCAAGTATCGTACAAGAATTAAAAAATAAGGGTGCTAGAATGTTGTTAAATTCGCGCGTAACCGATGTCGTATTGGATGATATAAACGATTGTTATCTGGTACAATACAACAATATCTCAAGAAGAGCGAAACGTGTTGTATTTGCATTACCACAACCAGCGTTACTAAAAATAAAAATATTGAATCCAATACATAGTATATTAAGAGGCGCTATTAATTGTAAGACGTTATGTCGTGTTTACGCTAAATTCAAACCCGAAGATATCTGGTTTAAGGAAATCAATAAAACGGTTACAAACAATGCATTGCGTTATATTATCCCAATGGATCGTGAACATGGTACCATTATGATATCATATACGGATGATATTTATTGTGAATATTGGAAGAAACGACAAAATAATCAATCAAAACTAAAAAAATCTGTAGTCGAACTAGTTAAAGAAACGTTTAATGAGACCATATCAGAACCAGAAAAGGTGTGGGTATTTTATTGGGAATGTGGAGTGGGATATTGGAATAAAGGTGTGAATAGTACCCAAGTTTCCAATTTTGTAGCCAATCCAATGGAACATCTCTATATTTGTGGCGAAAATTACAGTTTGGAACAAAGTTGGGTAGAGGGAGCATTAGAATCTTGTGAACGTATTTTGAAAATTATGTGATATAATATATATAATGCCAACTAAAGGATCATGCGCCAGTTGTTTGCATTTTGACGTTGATAAAATAGTAAAATCGAAGGAATCCTTGAAACCATCATGGTTATCAAAACACGATTATACACGACATTTCATTGATGAACATCCATTAACATTGAAAACTCCAAAAACATTTAACGTAGAGATGAAGATGGAAGTTGGTAGGCGATTCGCAGGAAGAAGATTATTATATTGGGCGGCGAATGAGAAGAAATCAAGGAGTCCTATAATAGAAGATGCTCGAACGGCATATGGTAGATTTGAGAATAGTGGGGTTGCAAAAGTATCGTCTACTGGAAATGTTGTATTACGATTTGATTGTCCACAATTGTACAAAGCAAAACACAATGATAAGTCAAAATCAACTACATTTTTCAGACATGTACACTTTGTTGTTGACAAAGATGGAGAATGGGATAGACAAATATATACGAAGGTGGTGATTTGCAAGTATAGGTTTAATACATTTATAGATGAATTAAAATCAGGGACAACCGTTATCATAAATGCACTACCAGCTGAATATTTCGCAAAGGATCACGTCCCAAACTCATATAATCTTTTCCATAAAACAATTGCGAAAATGTCGGTGAAGGAACTACACGATTGGTTTGGTGAAGTAATTAAGATACATTATCCAAAATTAGCGTCCCATCTTAAAAGTAAAAAACTTGAAATGTATGAAATACCTATTGTAACCTATTGTGCACACGAAAAATGTAATGCTTCTGAATTAGCGCTTAAAGAATTAATGAAAAAGGGATTCGTGAATATAAATGAATATGGTGGTGGTATTATGGAATATCGCAAAATGATACCAGTTGATTAAATATAATTTAATCTTTCAAATAGAATTGGTGTTTTCATTTTATACATATAAATGAAAACATCTACCATAAATATAAGATATTATATATATATGAAAAAAGGTCTACAAACTAAACGGCGTGTAATCCACAGGAATCCTGTAAAACATAGGAGAAGTGTTAAACGTATGAATCCAGTAAAACATAGGAAAAGTATAAGAAGCAGGTCAATTATAAAACGCAGACGCCCTGTAAAACGTAGGAAAAGTATAAAACGCAGTCACAATGTAAAACGCAGTCACAATGTAAAACGCAGTCACAATGTAAAACGTAGGAAAAGTATAAAACGTATATATCCTTTAGAAATAAAGGATATCGAAGCAGGAAGTCTCGAACTAGATGGTTTCGAGTTAGATTTATCCTTGTTCGGAGAACTATCTCAACCTGCTACTGCTCCTACTGATGATGAGGAGGATGATCATTTTAATGCTGCTGCTCGTGAGATTGCTGCTCATATTGATGATGGGGAGGTGAAACGTATGATTGAATCTCACGGTGATCCCAATGTTTGGATAATGGACCACGACGAAGAGACGGGTCGTCCCGAAGTGATATTTAATGAGTTTGCTCCTGAAGATACCTTGCTTGACGATCTATTTGATAAAATTGCAGCAGAAACAGAACCAATTGCACCAAAACCTGGGTCTGATGTTTGCGCAGGATACACGTTATTACATGCGATTGATTATAATATAGATATATTACACAAAGGAATTGGAGTAATTGAGAAAACATACTCCGATATGATAACACAAAAAGTACAAGAGGCAATTAGAGAGAGGAACGCACACGAACGCCCCAAGAAGCGTAGCAAAAAGGGCATGAGACCGTCTAATGACAAACAACAGACTGAATGGTTTAAAAAATTTGAAAAAATATTTGAATTTCAACGATATAGTGAAGGTGACCTAGATCGTGCGATTAAATGGATGATGGATAATTATAATGCTACCGTTCAAGCGGATGGTCGGTTGGATTTAAAAGGTGCGCCTAAAACCATAAAATTATTATTTGAAACATATAAACATAAAATTGCAACTGCTTTTTTTACAAAGTGTGCAATTAGTTATGCTGTATTAAAATATAACGGAGGACCAGCAAATTATGGAGGTAGTGTTGTACATAGACCAGTGCCACCCTATTTTTATCTTGGAAATTTATTATCTATAATACAAATTGCTATTAGAAATATAAATGTAGAATTAGCGGCGAATTGGGGTGCTTGTATATCACCCCAATACGGCGAGTATGATGATTCTCAATACGTATTATCTGGTGGAAGTATATTTATATTATTGGCTGGTACATTATGCTACATACATTCTGGTGCAGAAGGAATTCCGCAATTAGATGCAATACATGGTTTGTTAATTACTCATTCAGGAGAAAGATATGAAGGGTTTATTGATGATTTAAGCACGTTATTTGAAAAACCAGATTTTATAAAAAATGTAAGGAGTGTATTATCTGGAGCAAGTGATCTAGATTTTATTTATATGGGGATAGGTGACAGATATTTTGAAAATGATGATTTTGATACCCGTTGTAAAGAAATATGTGGTTTATCTGCTCTGGTATTAAACAAAATACTAGTTAACGCTTCTTCAAAGACTGTTTCTCATGAAACGTCTTCACTATTTCCTTTTTTGAAACAGTATGCTCCACCTACTTGGAAGAATGGTAGGTTATTTGATACACAGAAGATGATACCCGATAACATAAAGCGTATGTCTACACCTATGAGAGAGTTTGTTGGAATGAGACAAACATGTAGTTTTATAACTGATGAATTACCCGACGACAACGACGACGAAAAGGACGATGACGACGACGAAAAGGACGATGACGACGACGAGGACGACGACGAAAAGGACGAGGACGAAAAGGAAAATTTGGAAGGGGCGGCACGCGACGATGCTGCTGATGTGGAATCACCTAAGGAACCACCTAATATTAAAATTTTTTTGAATAGACTAAAACAGGGATATTTTCCTTTTTGTATGAATGGGTTTGGTGGAATATCTGAAGATGCAGCGTCAATCAATGAACTTAAAGGTGTTTTCTCAGAGGCTATAGATCTTGTTATAGGAACCAGAGAAACTGAATTATTTAAAAAAAAACACGATTGTTATATGGCTGGGAAATACTATACAATCCAAAATTTTTACGATGAATTAGAATTTATTCTTAACAAAGCAGCGGATGATAAGTCTAGTAAAAGAATGGATAGACGAGATTTTTTAGAGTCACTACTTAGTAGTCCGTATGCACCAGAATACGACAGAATTTTAAGAATAATAGGTGGTATGATTCATTCATAAGATACGATTATATATAATTTTTTAAATGAATTATTAATTTTCTCCCATTTTGAAACTATGGATAAATGTTTTATGGAAAATAATTCATTTATGATACAAACAACCATTGGAATAAATAATGTCAAGTATTCCACACCGATTGCATTTCCTAACATATCGTATCTATTTTTTATTCATATATAATTTAATATGTAATTACATAAATAATGGTGATTTATCCTAATGGGATATATGTAAAATTGAAATGAATATTCAGATTATATTTTAGATACAGATATAGAAGATTGAAAGATGACTACCAAGATGCGTTATGAACCTTCGTGGGATTTGTTCCGAAAATATATTGAAAAGAACGAGATGAATTGGCGCGAGGTACTTAGTGGCGATGCCGTCGTGCAAAAATACAAGGATGCTGGAGAAGTTGACCTTTCAGATTATCTTACTGCTTACAGATGGATTGGGGAACATGTGATTGTATCATATTGTGATTGTGGTTCAATGAGTTGCGATGACCCCGCGTGTGGTGGTCACTGGTTTACGAGAGATAATCGAAAAGATTCATTGGGTAAATATTATGATTTGTTTTCAGATGCAGATACACTTAAAAGCAATTACAAACGCAATCTACCTCAAAAAATCACCAAACTTATCTACACGTTTGACTTAACACCAGAAGAAGAAGAAATGATGAATCTATATAGTGTCAAAGAGTTAAAACAATTGGTTAAGCAAAATATGAATCCTTATGTCTTCAATAAAAAACTGAAATATTGTTGGATGGAAGCTTACATGTATACGAGAAATTGGGGATCGCGCGTGTTCTTATTGAAGAGTAACCTACCCGAAGAAGTACTGAAAATCATACAATCTTATGTACCGGTTACCATACCGACCGAAGATCGATGCAGAAGATTGATGAGACTTTCAGATCATAGTGATGTGGGGTACCCAGAGAAATGGATAGAGATGACGATATGCCAAATGAAATGCGGGAAACAACGGAGTGGGTGGAAAATCGCCAACTCAACCGCCAGGCACCTTCCGGTGTATAAAACGGAATCGAAAACCATCGGGTATACTAATACTCAATGTCCATCTTGTTTATTCCTTTAAGTGATTACGAACTTTGAACTATTTAATGCATTCGTAATGGAGATATTTAAAAATGATTACCATTTATAAATTTCGGTTGTAGATGGTTCATTTTTTATCATTTCATCACTATCAAAATCTGGTGTTGTTGATTTGATACAAATTTTTATAATTTTATCATAATCTAATGTCATTGAACAAATATAAATAGGTATTCTACCAATACCTATAAATGAAGCTAATTCATAATTAATATTTTTCAAGTCACATTCATTTTTATCTTTACCGTTTATTTTAAATGATGTTAATACAACATCGACCGTTTTATCCATATATTTTCTAAATAAATTTATTGGAAAATTTCGAAATATATCATAACTACAAACTGCATCATATTTATTTTTAGTAATCATTTTTTTAATATAGATTAAATAATCTTCTTCACTATCCATTCTTGGTATTGTTATTAATATTACACCAATTCTATTTTTACAGAAAAATACATTATCATCAAAACCAACAGTAAATGCAACCTTTATTGAATCCTTTTTTAAATATTTAAAAAGTATATTTATAATTTTAGAAAATACTGTCCATCTATCAATTTTATTATTATAAGTTATATCTTTTCTTACAATAGTAGATTTTTTTGTATCTAATGTTAGAAAATCATGTTTTTTAAATATTGCTGTATATAATGATTTAATTAAAAATCTATACAAAAGTAAATCACTGAATATTGGATAATAATTGTATTTTATAAACTTAATAGTTTTTTCCGTGTTACATATATTATGAATGATTATGTCGTGCAATACGTTTCCGTCACAATGATAATGATTTAACAGAATAATCATTTTATATTCTTTTTTTAAAAATATAATTTTAAATGGTAATACCGTAGATTCAAATTTTGGTGGTGTTGTTACCTTGAATGAATCCATTAATTCATGAAACGTATTATCATTATTAATTTCTATTATACCGGATACATTATATTTTTTATACCAATTCATAGTTTTTTCCCATTCAGTATTTCTTGTTTTAAATCTTTCAATATAGTTTTCGAATAGTGTTTCATCTTTTTTATTAAATTCGCACATACCAAGCATATAGTTATTTTCCCAAGAATTTTTTTTAAAATGAATATCCGTTGCGTTTTCATTTTCATTCATAATTTTATATATGTGTGTAAAGGAACGTAATAATATAATAATTAATAGTATACTAACATTTAGAGTTATAAACATTTTAATTAACATTTTAATACCCATATATATATATTTTTGTTTTATAACATAAATATAAACTGATAGATAAAAAATATTTTCAATCATGACATACAATAATATATCATACCTTTTATACGGAATAGATTTTGACACATATTTTACATTTAAACATAAATTTAATATTTTGTTGTATACTAATAAAAAACATTGGATTTAAGGATCACAACTCTTTATCAATTGTCTGAACAGAGTTTTCGGATAATATAAAAAAGAAACTTAAATTTATAAAATAAAATATTTGATAAAAAATGATTTAATTGTATTTTTTTATCATATATAATGTGGATTGAATCCAAACTTTACGAAGAACTGAAAGAACAAGATGAGAATGCAAGTGTAAGTGAATGTTTCAATGGAAATCCATTAGAAGAATATTTGGATGATCTGATAGAATTAACCATTACTGCAAGTAATTATCTGAAACTAATTGAATTGTGTGATTACCTAATGGTTACAAATGTGGATATATTGGTTGATAAAATCGTGGAATGTTTCGGGATTCAGATCATTCATGAATTCGGAGAATTCTACCGCTACAATAGTGAGAGATTACAAGTCCACGACCGAAAATCATTGCGTGTAGCTATAAAGTCATATTGTAAAGATCCCGATGAGTGTTATCGAACACATGGATTCCCTGCATATTGGGATGTATCCAAAATTGAGGATATGAGTTACATGTTCCATTACGATTTTGATGGGGATATTTCTATGTGGGATGTTTCCGGTGTCACCAATATGGATGAGATGTTTATTTGTACGAAATTTAACGGCGACATATCCAAATGGGACGTGAGTAAAGTAAAAAAGATGAAACTTATGTTTTATGAAAGTGCGTTTGAAGGTGATATATCCAATTGGGACGTATCTAACGCAGAAGATATGAGTTATATGTTTGCCAAGGGTAAATTTAACGGTGACATCTCAAAATGGAACGTATCGAATGTTACAAAAATGTATCGGATGTTTTATGACAGTCCTTTCAATGGAGACATATCGAAATGGGATGTAGGGAATGTGTTAGATATGAGTTTTATGTTTTGGGGTAGTGTTTTCAATAGGGATATATCAAATTGGAACGTTTCCAATGTGATATTTATGCGGTATATGTTTACGTTTAGTCAATTCAATCAGGATATCTCAAGATGGAATGTGAGTAATACAAAGAATATGCAACATATGTTTTCCCAAAGTCAATTTAATGGGGACATCTCTCGATGGGAAGTGTCCAATGTAGAAGATATGGCGTTCATGTTTTATAAAAGTAGTTTCAATGGTGACTTATCTGGATGGAATGTCTCTAATGTGCGGACAATGAAAAGCATGTTTGAAGAAAGTGAATTTAAAGGTGACGTTTCGAAATGGGATGTCAGTAGTGTCATAGACATGAGTTTTATGTTTTATCATAGTTATTTTGAAGGTGATGTATCTAATTGGAACACGGCGCGTGTAACTGATGCAAGTTTTATGATGGGATAAAGATATCAACCGAATTTCGTCATTATATGTAATATAACCAGATATTTTTATTTAAATCTGTTAAATGTGTAAAATTGATATACGTCAACTATATTATCATATCTTCTAACTAAATGTGGTTTTTAAGTAAATTATATGAAGAACTAAAAGAACAAGATGAATATGCTGATATTAGTGAATGTTTCAATGGACATCCATTAGAAGAATATTTGGATGATCTGATAGAATTAATCATTACTGCAACTAATTATCTGAAACTTATTGAATTGTGTGATTATCTAATGGTTACAAATGTAGATGTATTGATAGATGAAATTGTCAAAAAATTTGGTATCCCAGTGATACATGAATTTGGCGACTTCTACCGATACAATAGTAAGCGTTTACAGGTACACGATCGTGAATCATTATTAAAAGCAATAAAATGGTATTGTATAAATCCAAAAAAATGTTATGAACACTATGGATTTTCAGCCTATTGGAACGTATCTGAAATAACGAATATGAGTTGTATCTTTCAACGTAGCACTACTGGAAAATTATCTGAACGAAGTAAATTTAACGGTGATATATCTGGATGGGATGTATCAAATGTAACTACTATGTTTAGCATGTTCCATAATAGTGTATTTAATGGAGATATCTCGAAATGGAATGTATCCAATGTGGAAGATATGGGGTGGATGTTTAGGGGCAGTCAATTCAATGGCGACATTTCCAAATGGGACGTATCCAAAGTGAAAACGATGGAGTGTATGTTCGCCGGAAGCAAATTCAATGGTGATGTTTCCAAATGGAAGGTTGGCAATGTCACAAATATGCACGCTATGTTTAGTGGTACACCCTTTGACGGCGATGTATCCGAATGGGACGTATCTAGTGTAACTTCTATGTTTAGTATGTTTGGATCTAGTAAATTTAATCGTGATGTCTCCAATTGGAAAACAAATAATGTAGAAAATATGCGTTATATGTTTGAGAATACCCCATTTGATGGGGACGTATCAGAGTGGAATGTGGAAAAGGTGAAGGATATGAGTTATATGTTTAGGGATACCCCATTTGATGGGGACGTTTCAAAATGGAATGTAAGTAACGTGAAATATATGTCATCAATGTTTCGTGGAACTCCGAATTCAACGTATAAAATAAATACGTTACATAGGGCACAACTTAGGTGGAATGTGGGTTCCAGATTGGTATGTTAGGGTTTCATTTTGAAAACCCGCTAGTGAAAATAACTTCACTTGTTACCGTATGAAACACATAGTTATGCTAATATAATATATAATTGAAAATATATATATTATTTTTTATGTTATAATTACGATAAATAATCATTTATTATTATATTATACACAATTATAATGGAGTATTCGCTACTGAAAATGAGAATAACCGATGCCAATCAATTAAATGAGACCTTTATTCAGGCAATGTGTGATTGGTACATAAGGGAAACATTCGTTGGTGACATAAACATTCAACCTAAATGTGTCTATGTGAAAGTTGAATTCATAACTAAATTTTACAATATGTATTACCCAAAGATCAATAAGGATACGAAATTCATACTAATCACAGGATTTTCAGATAAAACCATACCCAATCAGGTTGACCCTCGATGGTCCCGCGACGATAAACAATATTCAGTTATAAAAACCCTACTAAACCAAGATAATTTAGTGAAATGGTTCGCTGAAAATTGCGACGAATTACTTCCAAAAATGATTGGAATTCCAACGGGTGTTTTTGAAACACCAGAATTAAAACTATATTTTAATCGGCAATTCAATAATCAAATAAGGTTTGATGATAATATAAGAGTGTTATGTTGTCATCGGACACGTGGATGGACTCATGAACGTAATTTGGTTGATAAATTGGCGAAAACAAAATGGAATGAAATTGTTGAATATGTTCCCCATATAGATAAAGATGTTTTTCTAGAGACATTGTCGTCTTACACGTTTACGTTGTGTGTAAATGGTGGTGGATTGGACCCTTCTCCCAAAGCATTCGAGGCAATTATCGCCGGTTCTATACCAATCATTAAATATTCAAGTGGTATACATTCGGCATATAAGGATTTGCCAGTTGTTTTCGTAAATGAATGGGAAGAATCCGAAATAACACCAGATAAGTTAAAGGAATGGTTGCGCGAAAAAAGAATATTTTATGAGGATACCAATCTGAGACGCGATACATTATATAAATTAACAGCGGAATATTGGAAAACCAATATTCTTTCACATTTGCGGTGAATCTGTGCAGAACACGTATCGATTTTTCTTCCTTTCGGATTATGGTACAATATTTTACTATTAAGAATGTTGATATGACAAGAATAAGATGTTAATCATTGCGACAAACCGTCTCCAAATAACTATTTTTAATTACACTTATATAAACTGATATAATGATAAATAAACATACCATTATATAGGATGGATACGATTTCAATGAAGATGTACAAGTATATTGATGAGGCAGCAACCGAAGCCAATAAGTCATCAGAGGCGAGGCGTCACGGATGTGTCATTGTGGATAATGGTAAGATAATTGGACGCGGACACAACAATTATCGCACCCAATCAAGGGATGGATTCATACGCGGTATGTGTTCATGTCACGCCGAGATTTCTGCGATTCGAGACAGCATATCAAATAAGAATGTGCGCGAGAGGTACAAATATAGGTCCAGGCAGTGCAAACTATGTGGATAAGGCAGATAATATATTTTCAGATGCGACACTATATGTCGTGCGATTATCTAAATATGGGATTCTTATGAATTCTGCTCCATGTAAAAATTGTATGGATGTTATCCACGCCGTTAAGATTAAGCGGATTGTATTTACTTCATCAGAAACGGGCATTATGTATATAAGAGCAAATGAATTCGAAAGCGATTATCTCACATCGGGACAAAGAAATCTGGCAAAATAATATTTATATTGTAACATTTATAATATGAATATATACAATGAATATGGCAGAAGAACAGTTGTTATCTTCGATACCATTAAAGATCGGGTTGCTTGAATCCCCTCCATATATATATAAAAATTCCAGAGGTGATATAACAGGGTATGAATATGATATTATTGATAAAATAGTCAATGACAACAATCTCAATGTAGAATATGAATATATACCAGAAGAAGGGAGACAGTATACATATAATGAAATGATTGATAAACTTGCGCAAGGTGAATATGACATCATATCAGGAGGCATAACAAATACATATGAACGAAGTAAAATCGTATTGTTTAGTAGTCCACATTCAGTAGATATTGCATCATTTTATTACTTATCTGACAAATCTAATAAGGTGGGAGATGTCGATATTTCCAAATACACTGAGATTTTATACACGATACTACATATTTTTGTATTTATTATAATCGTATCAATTCTACTTTCGATTATTCATTATTCTATCGTACCATCCCAGATATCATATAGAGAGTCGTTGTGGAGAGTTGCAGCAACCTTATTTGGCGAACCAGGTTTTGTTCTTAATCCAAAACTAAATGAAAAAATATATAAGGTTTCATCACATGGACTTATCATTCGATCTGTTCTGATTTTTATATCAGGACTCATAGGTATATTCCTGACGTCATACACAACCAGTTCAATCGTTTCGGCAAATTTAAAATCAAAACCTTTCAATGACATTGATTATCTATATGGTAAAAAAATTGCGGTTATACGTGGTCAATCTTATGAAACATTATTAAATCATTACCGCGATAAATTTGATTTTGATATTGTTGCCGTAGACAATCCATCTGGGGATACATATGAGGTTTTGAGTGATTATGTATACAATAATCAAGAAGAAGTAGATGCGTTTTATATGAATTCAGGATTAACGACTCAAAACGAGAAAAACAAACAATTTGAAAGAGGTGATGTCATATTAGAAAAGGATTTCTTGGCATTTGTATTTAACCGGAGACACGCTAGTCTTGTGAATATGTTTAATATTTCATTAAATCGATTACGTGATAGTAAAACATTAAAGGAATTGTGTAACACGTACTTTAAAAAAAATCAAGATGTATGTATCCAGTAATTTATTATGATACGTATATCATTTTCAATAAAGATATTCTATCTATAATATATGTATGATTATAGTGAATATATGCTGGTTGTTGGGGTTGTCTCACTCGTGGTAATATTGTCTTCTAGATATAACGGCAACCTTACAGAAAAAGATGATAAAATGGCGTCAATTAAGAAGTATCTAGATGACAATGGCAAGAAAGACAGTTTACCCATATTATGGATTTATATTTCAGAAGAATCAAAAAAAAATGGGAAAATATATCCTTATATTTCTTTATGTATAAAGAGCATTACGATGTATTGTAGTGAAGATTTTAATATTGTTACGATAGATGATGACTCATTATCTAATATTATACCAAATTGGAATATAGATATGGATATTATACCCGATCCAATGAAAACAAAGGTAAGAAATTTAGCAGTAACACGTATTCTGTATACATACGGCGGATTATTTGTACCACCAAGTTTCATATGTCGTAATTCATTCATAAGTGCATATGACAATGCAATAAATAACAATAATATATTAATAGGTGAGGTATTGAATAAGAATATAATGGCGTCTTACACAGACTTTTCACCATCCTTATCGCTCATTGGGTGCGAGAAAGAGAATAATTGTATGGAGAAACTCGTTTCCAAAATGGAGAAACTCGTATCCAATGATTATACAAATGAAAGTATATTCACAGGTAAACATCAAAAAGAACTCATTTCATTATTCAATGCGGGATGCGTTGAAATCATTGATGCAAATATGATTGGAATTGAAGATTCAGATGGATACATGGTTACAGTTGACCGATTGCTAGGTAGTACATATATACCATTTCGTAAAAAAATATACGGGATATATATACCAAGTGGAGACATCGTGACTCGAACGAATTACAGATGGTTTTCAGAATTATCCGTTTCGGATATCATGAAGTCAAAAATAATAATTGGTGAATTATTTAGAAATATGTAAGATTGAATGCATTAGACAGGAAGGGATACACTCTTGTCACTTTTCGTCTTGCGCTTGCGTCTAGTAGGAACAGATGCATTATTCATATCTGCCAAGTCCTGCAGACTTACTGTGCTCCCGTTATTTTCGGGTTGCGGCGACTTATTTTTCAATCCAGATAGAATATCATCTATGTCACTTGGTCCTTTCATTACTCTGGACACATTTGTTGTGGAAACTTCATCGGTATTGTAACTTGAATATGGATCACTTATGTCTACACCATCTGTGTTGGTCTGATACGATTTAGTAGGTGGGTCTCTGTCTCTTGTGGACTTTGTTGGTTTAACATTCATACTGGGTGGCGGAGGACTATTTCCAGTTATATCATTCATAAAATTACCAAACCCGGGGTTGTTTGAACCCATACTATTAACGGCGGCAGATGTAAACTGTTTTGCTAAATCAGGATGTTGTTTCATAATATCGTCAATTCCGGGCATTGCAGATTTAAACATCGTGTTTGTCATATGTACCATAATACCTGATCCTGCCAATTGGAATAATAATTTCACTTCTGGTGCCATTTTCGCTTTCTGTTTATATTTCTCATGGAGTTCAGCAAATATTTCATCGTAATCGTCAATGTTTTCATTAAGTTGTTCGCCCCATCCATCCAACTTAACATCAAATGGATCGAATTTAGAATTTAGAAACTCTAAACCAGTGATTGCCATCATAAGCATTTTACCTTGGAATTTTATGCTATTTGATCGTTCTTTATTCGATATATGAACCTCATATTCACCATTCATTTCAGAAATAGACGATTCCATCGTATAATGCTTTGAGAGTTTTACCCCTTTTGATTCCAAATCTTCTAACTTTCTTAGAGCAATCAACTTGTCGCGTTGTTTCTCCTCTGGAGTCTGCTGCACTTTTTTTGTAGATTGTTCTATATCAAGAGACACAACCGGTTTAAAAATATTATCTGTTTCTGAATTGGATGTTGCTTTACCTATATTTGAATCGGTATCAGTAAGGGGTGGTGGTCCAGGTGATTGTGGAGGGTTAATGATAGGTGTTGATGGCAAAGGTTCTGAAAAATTCAAAGTAGGGATTTGTATGTTCGATGTGAGTTCGTTTAGATCATCTTCAAGGGAAGATATATCGTTTGTCTTGGGTAATTTATCTACACTATCACTACTCTGTTTGCGTGTGTTCATCAGCAGTTCAGCGCCCCCACCAAAGTCAATCTTTCCACTCGCCGCGCCTTCACTGGATAAATCAGTTACCTCAATTATATCCAGTTCGGACGACATATTATTATATATTCATCTATTTTTAAATATATAATAACGTAATAAGTTAAGACAAATACCAAAGTGCCTGTAAAAATGAATCCGCAAGATCATCTTTTTTGTTATGTGATAAGAAAAAGGATTCCCATTTTTTATATTTTCCAGACAATATGTTCTTTGTAACTTCTATCCCAGATTTCTTCCTATCCTTATAAGTTTTCTTCGGAACATCAAATGATTTAAGTTTATTAATGGATGATATATATTCTATTTTTATACCTTTGCAGTTACAAATGAAATATTGTGTTACCATTCCTTGAATAACCTTCATCCGACTTGCGATAGTACTTATTTGATTCTCTATAATAACACATGTTAACTTAGACACGTCTATATATTCAGGTATGTATTTGCACAAATACTCCCCTATTGTAATGAGACTAATTGATGTAGCATCTGTTGTTTCAATTGGTATCATAAATGTATCATATGCATGTTTTACAATGGATTCATGGGTTTGATTATCGCCTACATCTAAATTTGTAAATAATATATCTCTGTCTTTTTTCGATAATCGTTTATTATCTCTGTATTTTATAAAATTATCGGGTGCTTTACACACATTTATTTTTTTAGAATGTGTTGTGCAATAATATTTGTCTTGATGGACATACCTGGATGGTTTGTTACATTTACCTTTTTTTGTATCTAAACAACAAGGTTCAATCTTACATAAATTAATTATATTCCAGTCACATATGTCAGACCCATCCATAAGACAATACGACATGTTTTTTATTCCTATATCTATGCTCAATAACATTATATGCATATAATGTTAATGTGTTTATGTGATAAATTCATTTGAATAATTGCTCCTGTGTTAAGGTAGGTGTCTCATTACTTTTCATCAAATTATATTTATTTATATATTGTAGTTTAAGGTCACTTACATCATGTACATCAGGTTTGGTACTATTAACTGAACGGTTCTCAGTGAAAGCGGGTGCAGACCCAGAGTCACTGATAAGACTCATCCCGTCATCTTGCAGATACTTTGTAATACTATTGTCTCGTCTTACAATAATGTCTGGATTATTAGTGAGGTATTGTCTATAATCCCAATTTGTTTTTAATTTATTCGTGTCATTTATTTTATTATAAGATGAATTCCACGATGTAAAATTTCGTCCATCATTCATCAATGGAGGTAAATCAGAGTGAATATTATTTGAAGCAGAATAACAACATTTATTCATATAAATAATTAAATATTTTAATTTGCACCGAGTAAATCGATTAATTCATTTTTTTTAAGTTTAGATAAATTTGCAACCGGACCCATCTTATCGGTGACAACACTTCTAAGTTCTGATACCTTCATACTGGACACGTCAATGGTTGATGGTGTATCATTCGGTAATTCTGCATCATCTGAAGGTTGGTCATCTAATTCATCTACATCAATGTCATACTGAGAACCAGATTCATTAGTAATCAACCCCGACATTTTGTCCATGACATCTTTTATGTTATCAATACCAATTTCATCCATTGAGATGGTACCTTTTACTCCTCCCATATACATTACAGAAGATATATCACCAAATGGTGAATTAATCACTGCATCAGAAACGTCCTCGGGTGACTCTCTTAATGCTTCTTCAACTTTCTCTACAACGGCATTCTGTTCATCGGGTTCGTCGTCACTTGAATCATCTTCGCTATTGCTCCCATTTGAATCGCTATCTGAATGATTATCATCCCCACCCGCACTAGTTGTCTTGAGTCCTTCTACCATCTTTGCCACTTTGATAGCAACGGGAGACGCACCATATTGATGATCTACAAGAGGTGCCTCGTGTGAAGATTTGATATCCTTGATTAATGTAGACAAGACATCTTGTTGTGCAGTGACTGTGTTATTCAACCTGGTCAATTGTCTATTCATGTACAAAAGATATCCCATTATTACTCCTATACAGGTTACAAATAGCGTTAAAATAACAGCGGGACAAAATCCAACTGCGCCCATAATATATAACTCACATACAAATAAATACGTCTATAAACGAACATTATTTCTTTGAATATTTAATGACATTATTTAATATCTCATCTGGATATTGCATCATCTTCAATACATTTACACCACCGTTTATAGTTGATATACCTTTCAATATGTTATATGTAAATTGAATGTCTCTGTCTCCAATTGTCGTTACATCCATATGATAGTTATCAGCGCCTTTGAGTTCTTCGACATATTCACATATTTTTGTGTAATGCGTTGTCAGCATAAATGAAACCGATTTGTTTGTATCTATAAACCCGATGAATGCCATCGCACTAGATACTGCGTCGGTTGGATTCGTTCCCGAATACAATTCATCAAATATGCATAAATGGTTACCCTTTTGAGTTTCTATTGTTTGTATTATCTCTTTGCAACGTCTCGCTTCCGCCTGGAACAAACTATCTCTTCCAGATGTATCTGGAATATTCATGTAACTATGGAAATTGTCGTATATCATTATATTGGCGCGTCTATAACATCCACAACCAATCTGTTGTGATAATATATTATTAAATAACATTCCTTTCATTATGGTGGTTTTTCCAGATGCATTGGGACCAGTAATAATGATATTCTTGGATAAATCTAATGTATTTCTTATTATATCACTATTTGTTGACGTGCCTATAAAATATCCGCCCTTGATTTTACTACGTTTCTTGTTAAATTTGCAGGACGTTATAGTGCCATCTCTATATTTAGTATTTAATACCAACATATTGTTAATGTAACCATTAAACCCAATACTGTAAGATATAGAATCTCTTATTGATTCGTCGTTGTGCACGACATAAAATCCTTTTAGTTTCTTTCCTAATTCTAATGTGTCGTATATTGATATCTTATCCGTTTCTATCGAAGATATTTCATCTAATTTTGTCATAAAATCATTAAGGATTGCGTAATGTTTGGATGCATCAATGCAGAACTCTTTGTAACTATCTATCATTGCGACACTCTCTATAAATTTGGACATTCTTGTATTTGTATGGCGTAGATATGATTGTATTTTACACATTTCAGATTGTACCGTGCAAATTGTTTTTCTGAACTTGATGCACGCCATTGAATTATGGTATATCTGAATAATGTATATTATGATTGATAATATTAAATAAACGTTGGTTTCTGATCCACCCCTTATATCAAACCCTCTTCTGCTTATGAGATGTTTCAGGTTTGATATATATGAATCTATTGTTATCGGTACATTTGACATCTTTAATAACAAAAAGGGTACAAAAAATATTGCGATTGGTATAATGATAGATATTAATGGGGCAATAATATGATACATTCCACTCAACTGTAAAAATCGTTCATTGCGATTAAGTGATTCCATTCTTGACCATTCTATATATGAGACATATCTCTCCATAAATCCGTCATTATTTGAGATATCATTATATAATTCAAACATATTGTCGTCTTTACACATATCCACATTTGTATTTATTGTCTTTATGATAGAACACGTATCTTTAAGGAATGTCTTATCGGTTGTGTAGAATTTATTCCACTGATTGATGCATATATTACAATAAGGATCTATATCGGTGTCAGAATCAAAAAGAGTATTATATAATGTTTTATCTGATCGGTCAGTTAAAACCATCTCTAGGTCGTTTCGTACATTATCACTGACAACGTGGCATTTTTTCACATATTCAATTGGTAATTTGAAAACAGATATATTATTCATTATAAAATGCATATACAAATATACCACTTAACATACGTATTTGTCCCAATCCAGAGGCAATTCCTCTATTTTGGTTGAATAATGCTTTTCTATATCATCAATATATCTTATGTCATATTTAGTAACAAAGTTTATTGCGGTTCCTTTTCTACCCCATCTACCACTTCGTCCAATCCGATGCAAATAAGTGTTTACACATTTTGGAATATCAAAATTTATAACGGTACTTACCTGTTGTATATCTATACCTCTAGCAGTTACATTAGATGAAATGAGTATTCGTTGTTTACCAGAACGAAACGCATTGTATGATTCAGTTCGCTCATCACGTGTCATCCCACTGTGCAACCGCGTTATAGAGAATCCGTCTTCAACCATGTATTCGTATAGAGATTGAACCTTCTCCATAGTGTTGCAATAAATAATTGTTTGCGACACATTGAGTAGACCGAATAAATCCTTTATGGTGTCCATTTTATCATTATCATCCGCCAATGACACATAATACTGATGAATCCCTTCAAGAGTTAGTTTCTCTGCTTTCACCAAAATTTCAGTAGGATTCCTCATAAATTTCGAGGTTATATTTGATAATTCTTGAGGTAATGTTGCACTAAATAATACAATCTGTGTATCATGTTGAAGAAATTTAAATATATTGTATAATTGTTCTTCAAATCCACCAGATAACATATCATCCGCCTCATCAACGATTACAATCGATATATGGTCAAAGTATTTTGGATTTCTCTCCATCATGTCGTATATTCTTCCAGTGCATCCCACAATAACATTGGGAGTATTATACTTTATATCGTGTATATCGTCTCGAGTACTTGTACCACCAACAAGGAGTTTAGTGTTTAATCCTTTACAAAATGTACCTATAGAATCAATTACGTTTTTAGTCTGTTGCGATAACTCCCGTGTTGGGGATATGACAACTGCTTGTATTCCTTTCTTATCTAAATCTATCCTAGATAAAAGACCGATCGTAAATGCACCGGTTTTACCAGTGCCAGATTGCGCCTGTGCAATAACATCACCACCATTTATAATCGGAGTGATCGATTTTGACTGAATTGGACTAGGTTTCTCATAACCATAGGAATGAATGCCTCTAAGAACATCCATAGATACACCAATGTCATCCCAAGATGAGGCGTCTTCTTCTGACGATTCCATATATATATTTCATATAGAAAGGTTTAAATTGTAATATAGTTAATATAGATATAAAAGGTTTAATTTTATAATATATAGTATAATAATGCCATCATTTACGTTAGATGATACATCTAACCTGATTAATTCGGGAGATTACGAATTTAATATACCAACCGATACGTTGGATATATTAAATGACATTATAAAGAAACTCAATCTAAATGATAAAATTAATAACACTAAGGTTTCGAATAGTTGGCGAGGACCAGTGCATAAAAAAACATTTATAAAATCAAATACATTAACCGGCATAGAGTCGTCAGTACTTAGTATAAGACGCCATATCAATAAATTATCAGATGAAAATTATTGTAAATTATCTGAACTTATCATCAATGAATGTAAAACGTATACAGATTTGGCAGATATTAAGACATTAGGAGAGAAAATTCTATCGATAATGATGATGAATAATTCCGTATACGCTAAATTATATGCATCAATCTACAATAAGTTTGGTATGCATTATCCAATTGCACATGATATCGTGAAATCATACATAGAATCATTCGAAACCGATATGCATAATTTCAATTATTGTAACCCAAACGTATCATACGATAGTTACTGTGAATATATAAAGAAAAATGACAACAGGAAATCTGTTATTCGGATGATAATACAACTGACAAACAATGGATTTTTACCAGTTAGTTACCTATTAAACATTATTGAACGTATCCAAACCGAACTAATACAATCAAATAATATTATAGAAATAAACGAGGAATATACAGAAATTTTGTATATGATAATCCTAGATTCACAAGATATATTATCATTTACAGAAAAATGGGAACAGATAAATACTAACCTATTACATATAATGAATATGAAAAAGAGTGAATACATATCAAATAAGGTAATATTTAGGCATATGGATATAGTTGATATGTTGAAGTAATATTTTATAAAATGACTATTAATATTATAATGGTATTGTCAAGGATAAATAGAGGTATTGATTATACAACCAATACATCAGTAAATCCATCAGACATCGGACACGAATCGTCTATATATGATATAGTCATTAATGATACAGAAACTGAGATAGTGCTTGGTAAATTAGACGATACATTTTTATCGAATTATGGTGTAGTATTCTATAACGTGTATGATGTATTGGATGATGCCGTTGGTAAAAAGATTGGTATATATGAACTACTTTACAAGGATATTGGCGATGTAACAGATGAAGATGGTGACATCGATCTAAATAAACTGGACGATATCATCTTATTCAACATACCAGCGATTGGAGATGGTACATCTGATATAGAAATACCGAAACCACCGGTTCCATATAAAAAAACTCCAGGTGAACCATGGATTCAGAGTTTTATGAAAAATAAAGATTATGATATAATCGACAATGAAGGAGGAGGTGATTGCCTATTCTCATCGATCCGCGATGCACTCGAGTTGTCGGGTATAACGATCAGTGTAAAGGAGTTACGGAAAAAAATATCAGATAATGCAAAAGACTACGTTTATATGAATTACAAGGTATTGTACGATTCGACTGTTTCAGAATATCGTCAGTTAGAAACTACGATCGCAGGTCTTAAAAAAGAAATAGCATCACTTAGACGGAAAATGGTAAAAACCGTTGACGGAAATGGAGACACTGCAACGAAGGAACTTCTCCGTATGAAACAAGATGAATTAAAGAGCGTTAATAGCGAGATGGTAATACAAACACAACAATTGAATGAATTCTTGTTCATGAAGGATGTTGATTCACTTGAAAAATTCAAACTCGTTGTAAAAACAAGCAATTATTGGGGAGATGCATGGGCGATTTCTTCACTGGAACAATTACTCCAACTCAAACTGGTTTTACTAAACAAACGTGCATATATTCAAAAATCAACTGAGTCTGTTTTATCGTGTGGTGAAAATCCATCAACTGATACCATATATTCCCCCAAGTATTACATTTTATTAAACTATACAGGACAGCATTATACACTTGTAACATATAAGGGTATGGGTTCGTTTACGTTCGTGCAATTGCCAAATGAAATTAAACATTTAGTAATGAAAACATGTCTCGAGAAAATGGCAGGTACGTACTATACGATTAAGGAATTTAGGGATATGATGGATAGTAAGTCAATTGGTTTACCAAGTGAAATACCGCATGTTACATTGGATGATACATATGATGAAGGTGACATATTCCAGTATTACATACGATCTATGGATGCGAGACCGGGCAAAGGAAACGGCGAGAAATTGGGATCATATAAAGAAAATCCATACAGACGATTAGGTGCAATTTCTCATTGGAGAAGAACCTTATCTAATAGTTATATACATCCATTTCAGTTAGATAATCATACGTGGAATTCAGTTACTCATTATCTAAATGCAAATAAGTTCAAAAAACACGATAATAAATTCTATTTACAATTTGCTATTGATGTCAATCCAGATGGTGAATTATCGAATGACCCGTATGTTGCGGAATCTGCGGGTACATTATCTGGTAAATACAAAGGTAAACAGGTGAGACCAATTGAGATTAAGATAGACCCTTTATTTTCCGATAATCGGAGTGATATATTGTACAAAGCATTAATGGCGAAATTTTCATCTTCGTCTAATCTTCGGGATACGCTTAAATTAACACTTCGGGCGAAGTTACACGAATATATACCCAGAAACCCCCCATTGGTTTCGGAAGAATTAATGAACGTTAGAAAAAATATATAAATTATATAAGATGGAGAGAGGAATTGTTATGGTAATTCATTCTGCGATAATAGGACTTTTCGTTTATGGTATCCTAATGTATGTTGGAAATAAACAGGCAGTTGCCGAGAATAGAAGTATCATTTTATCAGCAGTTGTGTTAATTTATATGATACTATTTGGTCACGGATTACCTGTGAAATTAAATAGAAATGTTTGATTATTCATTATTTTATAATGAATAATCTTTGGTATTATATTTACAATAATCTAATATTTAGGCGGTTGCTGCAGCAGGAGCACTGGGTACAAAGTGCACCTTCATGTACCGCTGGAGGTTGAAGTAGGTCAGTTGGTCGCCCTTGGAAACCTTTAGGAGTCCATTGAGTTTAGCGTCTGGCACAATAATCCGCCCATTGGTGGGGTCCTGAAGTTTGTGCTCGCGGATGTAGGAGTTAATCTCCTTGGTAACCTCGGTGCGCGCCATCATAGTATCAGGCGCCTTTCCAAGGAAAGTGGCGAGTTCAGGAGTAATCTTGGCAGGTTTTACAAACCCGCTTGGTTGGCGGTCACCCTTCGGGGTGGAACGCTTTCCAGACTTCTTGCTAGAAGCGCGAAGATCACGGACGATTTGCTTATCAAGAAGAGCAAGTTCCCTCTTGAGTGTAGCGAGTTCGGTCATTACCGACTGAACACGAGCAAGTAGACGCACACACTCACTCTTGGATGCCTCGTCACCCTTGATTACTGGAACAGCAGCAACCTCCTCCTTTGGTGCAACCACCTTAGGGGCAGCAGGTTCCTTAGGGGCAGGAGCATCACTCTTCTTCTGTGCCTTCTGGGACTTCTTAGTATCGGCGGCAGCTACAACTGGGGTGGGTTTGGTGGCTTTGACTTTGGCAGGCATTATACTATATCCATACATAACCTTTTTAAACCATTTAACGCAATTAATATACACCTTATATAGTAAGATAAAAATATATTTATTGCATTATACACTTTATTTTACAAATCCATTAACGAAATCCATAATTTCATTATTGGTTGTGATAATTTTGGAATTGATTTTAAAATCAGGTAATGTATCATTATTGATATCATAATTTTCTATGATCCTGTTGAATAATCCTATATCGATTGTATCGATATTATGGGAAAATATTGTTATCCATTTTACAAATGGAAGTTTACTACCTGATTTCCTATATTTACTATACATATTCATAATATCGAATACCGATATCATATCTTCATACTTATATTTATTGTTGTATTCACTACCAGATAGAACACATATACTTGTGAAATCATCCTTAGGTATATCCAGTTCATTCAATATTGTATGATAATCATAAATAACAACATTGTCGTGAATAAGACTAAGGTATCTCAATACCGTGTTGGTTCCATATACAAACATGTCCATATCTTCACTCATGCATGCATTTGTAATTCCTTTTATCGTAAACAAACAACATAACTGATCTGCTTCACCAGTCGCCTTGATGTAACTAACCCCCATTAGATCCATCAATTTAACTGCATTCATAACGTCATACCTAGATACATAGGTTGATTTCCTCTTATATTCTCTCATTTTCGTATAATCAATGGTGGTCATCATTGTGTCATTATCTGATTTAAGTTTATTGTAGTTGTCTAAAGCAATGTATCGATCCCGTCGTCTCTCATTTAACACTCCAGTTTTTTCAGATGGGGGTACACCATCAAGTACAAATAGAGGGATAATTTCATATCTTTTCAATGTATTAATCATATTATACAACCCGCGTATCATAGAACCATTTTTTGCGAACCGATATAAATAATTACTAGTATCGATTGCAACTACCCATCCCGACAAATTCTCTAGGTGGGTTTTTATCACACCTTCATTTGCATTTAATCGTATGAACTTGTTTAGATGTTTCACTCCCATTGTTTTTGACTTATAATATCACATTGTATTATATCAATTTTTATTTTAATTCTATTACACTCATTCTCAATCCAAATGACTTGTGTATCTTGACACTATTACACAAATTGTAAAATTTCTTGCTGTTCAGCGCCCGTTTCAATATAGATATGTAACTATTCATTGTTTCGTTATTTAGATTAAACTTCAATCCATTATTATGGGTTACCATCCAAGGTATGAACTCTTTTGATACAAATAACGATGCAGTTGCTATATAATATGCAAATACATTTGAATCTTCCTTGTAACTAGACATTGCATCCTTATCCAGTTTTAAATGAGTGATACCATTATGATTTAATATTTTTTTTGTCTGACAACATGCAAATATCGTCTCGATGTATATGCACCGGTCGATAATATTCCGAAACATATCATACGATTCATTGCAGTTCTCATATGATATATACCCACAATTAATTATGCGCGCTAAAATCTCAACGTATATTTCTTCACCAGATACTGATGAATTTATTGGTATTATTTTCCTCAGTTTTTTTGATATAGATGCATCCATTCTATGTGGACCATATCCAGTAAGATGTAACACCTCATGTAAGAATACCTTTAATGACTCTTGTGCGCGAAAAATAACAGACGATTTTCCACCATCAACATATGAAATACCAGAGTTTACATTGAGTGGTCCCAAGATGTTTGTATCTGAATAGATATCTTTTCCCAACGGGTTTTCATATACGTATATAGTTACATCTCTTGACATACGATCACATTTGTGTTCAAGACATATAGACATAGAAGTTACAAATCGGTTTATTTTACGATTTAATGTAGATGAATCTATACTACGATCAGATGAAACAATAATACGCACATTAACACCATAAAGTGTTACAACCGTAGTATACTGATATTTTATCTTATTGTAAATAAAAGATGTAAATACATATGGGGTATATTCACCTTGTAATAGGTTATCATATGGAGGGATAATGTTGCTTGGTTGTACAATGGTAAATGAATGGTTGCTGTGCTTACGTATCAGATCATACATATATCTGTAAAATACAGAATATGAATTGTTATTGGTTGGTTTATACGATTGCATATATTCTGGGTACGACATATAAAGCATATGTATGAGATTGTTAGATTCATTTGTCAAAGAATGGTGTATCATATATAATTATATAAGATAAAATGCAATTCAATAACGTTATAAATGAATTGCATTTTACTCAACGGATAACCCTAATTGTTTATAAAATTGATATAAAGGTTTGGCGTATATGTAATGTATACCAGTTAAGATGAGCGCAACCAAGAAGAACATGATCGCAATCCCCTACGACAAATTCAACGCTGAGACCGACTTTGGATACACCAAGGTGCGCCCCAATAAGGCAGGTGGCAAATCGGTTGGAATTATTCGTGATGGTGGGCAACTAATTGTAAATACTCCATTGGTTATGTGCTGGGGTGCACAGGAAATGGTTTCTCCAGATGGGGGTCGCACTACTTATAGTTTGTCAATTCAGTTTCCCACCAGTCAATATCCCAATGACGAGGCAGACAAACTACTTACTAAGATGAAGGCGTTTGAGGAGCGCATTAAGCGTGATGCAGTGAAGCATTCCAAGGAATGGTTGGGAAAGACGAGTATTTCGGCAGAAGGGGTTGACCTTCTATTCAACCCAATGCTTTCGTATTCCATTGACAAGGCAACTGGTGAACGCAACCCAGACCGCGCACCAACCCTCCGGATTAAACTTGACAAGTGGCCCGGACGCGATGGTGGCGAGAGCAAGTTTGATTGTGAACTATACGATGTGAAGAATAAACTAATCTTCCCTGATCCGAATGACGATGAGGTCACTCCACTTGACCTTATCCCCCCAAATAGTCACGTTGCATGTGCGATTAAGTGTGGTGGTCTGTACTTTGTGAACGGGAAATTCGGAGTGACTTGGCGCCTGTTCCAGGCAGTTGTAAAACCACGCGAATCTCTGCGTGGAAAATGCTGTATTGCATTGTCCGAGGAAGAGAAAGAGCGGGTGATCGAAGACGACGATAGTGAGAGTGACTCTGAAGCAGCGGTTCTGAAGGACGATGAACCAGATGAAACTGCAGAAGATAGTGGTGGTGCAGCAGAAGAGGACCAACCAGAAGAGGACCAACCTCAAGAGGAAGAGGCAACTCCTGCACCAGAACCAGCGAAGAAGAAGGTGGTAAGGCGAAAGAAGGATACATCAGTCTAAGGTTAAATACACAATAATATCTTTCCGATTCATATCGTCTACAATATCATCTGCACTTTGATCCAGCAACCCTCTATGTGACAATGTAATTGTCTGATATTTTAATATTTTTATTTTTATAACAAACTCTATACTACCTATATGGAATGATATTACATCTTTAGACATTAAAGATTTAATCGATCTGTTTAGTGAAACAATGACATTATTTTCATCATCTATTTTTACATTATGTGGTAATTCATACAACATGTTTATAATGACGGATTTTCCGGTATTCGTTTCAATAATGGTGCTCCCCCACCACATGGGGATGATATATACACTTCCATAAATTGGTAATCTATAAATGTCATCGTTTAATAAATTATCAATTGTTGGGTTAATGTTGTATTCCATCATAGTTGCATTTTTTTTAATTTTATTGATTACACATTCAGGTAATCCAAATGTTTCTAATATATCGTAATTTTCGATGTTCATATTTGAAATTATATCTATCATTTTATCAATGATTGTATAATACATTTGTTTTTTATCAGAACAATGCTCAACCTTAGATGATGTCGTGTCATTCTCAATATGATTCATAAGATATTCATATGATACTCGTATTGTATTGAATTCTTCACGAGTGTCTCGCATTGTTCGGTCTGGATGATATTTTAAGCATCCCTTATGATACGCCATCTTTACTGTTTTTGCATTAACATCTCCCTTTATTCCAAGATTATATATCGACGTTGAATAGTCCATGTACATTTGATACTAAATACACCATCATTGCTTCTAAATGATAAATAGACCGATAGTTTTTATGCATCCCATTGATGTGATAATTAATATTGGTTAACACATCGGGTGTTATCGGGAATGTTTTATTGTATATTAATTTACCAATTACGTCCAATATGCAGTCGATTGGATTGAGATTATGAATAAATATATCATATACGATGTTTCTTATTGAATGATAAGTAATCTCATCAATGTTCAATATAAACGAGGTTATAGAATCAGACATGTTATCATATGAACTATGAATTTTCTTGATACATTCTTTCTTTGAACGAATTGTAATAAATCGATCTCGTATCGATTCACTAATAAACGTTATGTCTCTAGATAATAAAACGAAATGTATATCGGGATGTGATGTATCATCGAACAAACTATACATGGTGTCAATTACATCTGTTACAGAACAATGAAAATTATTGCATAAAATGACAGATTGTTTCATGTTGGTTGCAATCATTATATCACGTATGTGGTCATATAACTCATTCCATATTTTTATATTTGGTATAAATTCCATATTTAATTCGAAATGGTTAATACCTTTTTTAATGGATATGTCGTATCCAGATAACATCGTAAAATGCATTTTTTTAGTTGTATATTCATCTGACGTATACCCTGATAAATATTTCATAAATATATTATAACTATCCTCCTGGTGTGGTCCATATATAATGAAGTTATATCTTTTGTTATCATCTCGTATACATTGGTTTATTTTGACTAATCGTTTGACACTGGTCATTAAGATAATATAATCTCTTGCCTTTATACATTATAAAGAATAATCACATATAACGAGTATATGATTATTCTCATTGATATAGATGATATTAAACATCACAATATTTATCTGGGAAGTAGAGTTTTAAACAAGATAAAAAATATGAAATGGTTTCAGCGAATTGGTTACAGTACGGAACATTTTGATATGAATGGGTTATACATAAATGTTCCTATAACCGCACATTTATATAAAACCCGTATGGAACAATTGATTAGTATAGAATATGATATACTTAGTAGAGTCAATATCGATAATCTAGTACCGTGTTATTATATAAAGGAAAACATAGAAAGACGTAATTGTAGGAAATTCAATGATATGGTACTGAAAATATCAGGTATATGGGAAAATAACACAAATTATGGATTAATATATAAACTCAAATAGTAGACTAATCAGTCATGGAATATCTCGCGTATTGAAAATTATAAACAGAAACAACAAATGCACTCATGGATAATAAGAACATAACCACTCTAACTGCATCAGGAGCGAACTCATTAATGTATCTTGATAATCCATTTTCTAACATTTGATTGATTGTATAAAAATCATCTACACCCAACGCTATCGCAATGGTTACAACCGCCAATGAACCAATTGCAAAATGTGATCTATTTTTATTATTATCATTGATATTGTCAGTTTTTTTCTTTTCTAATATATCGCAATACGCTAAATATATACTAGATGTTATAATATTTACGACTGAAAATATGCCACCAAGTACCAATCTTAATGTATAATTCTCTTTCGTAATTCTGTCGAATATACAATATAAGAACACTATATTTGCTACTAATGTAGGGATTGAAATACCCAATATAGTTGTTCTATACGTCTTTGTATTCTTTCCCATTATAATATAATTATATTTATTAGATTAAATAAATTAACCCTATATATTATATGAATCTTGTGCAACCAATTATTGACAGAAAAAATACGTATGTATTAACGTCGAGTAAACTTTCGGTACACTCGATTGATAGAGATATACAAAAATGGAAAAATTCAAATCATTTCTCGATTGATTTACCAGCAAGCATACATAAGGTTACATCATTGACACTTACGACATCAATATTTCCTTCTAATCAGAATGTTATATCTAATATAAACGAAAATACAAAATTATTCTATACGGTAGGAACAAGCGCCACAATATTTGAAATTGAATTACCTGAAGGAACGTACAATTCAACCCAATTAGCGAATGAATTAAAATACAGATTAAACAAACAAGTCGATATAGCATACAGCGGATTTAATGTCTTATACAATGAGATATCGCATAAATTTTTATTCACAAATCACAAAGACAGTTTTACACTTAAATTTTCAATTCCGGGTGAATATGACACGTGCAGTAACATGCCACCCCTTTATCTTAACTATTCTGGGTGGGGTATAGGATATAATCTCGGTTTCAATACAAAAACAGATTATGTGTCTACCTCATATGCTGACGGAGAAGACAAAAACATAATCTTTGGATATAAAAGTGAAGTGCCGGTTGTATATCAAGATGATGGCAACCATATTCAGGTAGTTTACGCCGACGTTAATCCGCGTATACTAGGTGATACCTCTATATACATGGAAGTCAAACATTATAATCAATATGACGAGATAATCCCTTATTCGGAGACAAATAATACGACTATAACTGCATCAAATAGGTCGTCTATTTATACAAGAAATGATGGGGTTGGTGGAACAATTAATTCTGCATTTGCAAAAATACCCATAATACATGAACCACTTACGGTAAGGAGTGAACCATTTACAAATAATATCTCTAATATATCAACTTTTGATGAACCAATCAATAGATTGTCTAGGTTAGAATTCAAATTCAGGTACCATAATGGTAGAATGGTCAACTTTCAGGATTATCCATTTGAATTTACATTGGATATAAAACATTTGATTGATGAAATACCAACTAATTATAGAATTCGGTCTTAATTCATCCAATCTATTAATAATGAAATATCACATTTATATGGATCGTGTTTAAATTCTTTCAACGATTTAAATAGTGGTTTACCCTTTCCCTTCGTTTTTACCATAAGATATATTCCTTTTGGACCGGTTCTTACCGACATTGTAGGTGATATCTCACGAATTCCGTTAATAATTCTCATTGCCTCTTCCAATTGCAACGTTTCATTTCCTTTTGGTATAGAATAAGTCTTATCATTATAATATATATAATTTCCAAATTTTCCAGATTTTATATATACATTATGTCCATCTATTTCTCCTAATATCACATCGTCAGATGATTTCTTAATCAAATCATCTGGTTTATATAATCCATTTTTGAGTTTTTCACTATCAACTTCAGATATGACAGGTTTAAATGTCACCACGCCATTTGTTATGATTTTAATAACAGGTCCATATTTTCCGTTTATATACGTATGTTGGTCGTCTAATTTGTATCCTTTTTCCATTGATGCAATCTTTTTGGTACATTCATTTATCGTATTGTTACAATCATTGCATACGTTATACCATGACGTGTCACTGGATCCAATTGCATCTAACCTGTTTTCCATCTCTTCAGAGTAAGAATAATTAAATAGGGACAAATAATATGTATTCAGGAATTCGACCACGTCTACACCCAATGGTTGAATTACCAATTTATTTTTCTCGACACCATACGTCTTTTCCTTTGTACTCGTATTTATAACCCCATCTATCATTTCCATATCATATGATTTGTATACAATTCCTTCTACATTGCTATATCTAACATATTTTCGTTCTTTTAATGTCTCTATAATAGACGAATAGGTTGAAGGGCGACCAATTCCCATTGTTTTCATTATCCGAAGGAGACCGGATTCATTATAATGGCGATGTACATCCTTTGCTATTTGTAAAGATGTGATCTTATTATAGGAAACATTCCCATCTGAAATCTTATTAATATATTCAAAAACATCATCGGTTTTATTTCCGTTCGTTACGATGTTCCACCCTTGAAAATCAATTCGGGATGATTTATATGTATATGCACTACCCATTGGAGCACTTATTTTACATTTAATAATTGAAGATATCATCGGTTTCATGCAACTCATAATGGTTCGGTTTCGAATGAGGGTATATATTCTAGATGCATTTTTGGTCACATCTTCCGGGGTTAGAACCGAAACATCTGTCGGTCGTATCGCCTCGTGCGCTGACGTATCATCTGATATCATATCCTTATCGATTGGGAATGTTACATAACCTTTGCCGTATATGGCATCAATGTATTGAATGGATGTATCCATAAATCCAGAATTGAATTTATTTGAATCTGTTCTCATATAGGTTATATATCCACGCTCATATAGTAACTGGCAGGCATTCATTGTATCCTTTGTTGTAAGTTTTAACTCTGTTCCGGATGCCTGTTGCAACAATAAGGTATTGAATGGTACCGGTGGTTCAGTTGATTTAATGATGGTATCGTCATGCGATAATACATGTATGTAGTCCTTTGACATATCCATGAAATGTTTCATAGTATCAATTGTATCATATTCCTTATCTAGTACAAAATGTATATTCTTATCAGTGAAATATCCAGATGTTACATATCTAAACGTCTCTTTTTGTTGTTGGGTAGTTTTATAATTATCGTAAATTAATTTCAATGCGGGTGTTTGACATCTCCCTGCAGATAATTTAGGCGTACCTATAGATTTCCATAATTGAGGAGACACTTTATATCCAATTAACATATCGATGACCTGTCGCGTTTTCTGGGCGTTTACTACTGACAAGTTAATAATGGTTGGTTTATTAAGCGCCCGAGATATTGCATCATATGTAATCTCATTGAATATAATTCTAGGTGTATTTAGAGATAATTTAAACCTGTCACATATATGCCATCCAATTGCTTCACCTTCCCGGTCATCATCAGTTGCTATAATCACAGCAGATGATTCATTGATACATTTCTTTAATCGACTAATAACAGATGATTTCGATTTAATATCTGTGAATTTAATACTATAAGATTCTTTCGATATATCACCAAGCGTTTCTATACACCTGAAATGACCATAACAAGCAATAACATTGTAATCATTCCCCACATATTTCTGAATCGTAGAACATTTGTGTGGTGACTCCACTATGATACATATACGCGTCATATATAATGTATATGTATTATCACTATGTTTTTCAATTATATTTGATTATAAATATAATGGATACCTCATACTTTCTGAAATCATTTTGGGAAACCATAGGAAAAATGAACGGACACATTTAAAATTCCATTATACTAAATTATTTTTTTGCATCACGCAATTTTCGCATTTTTTCATAATATAACTGGATGTAAATGTATGCGTCCATAATTATTATAGTATATTTTTTTTAATATCTGACAATTGTTTATTCAAAATATATCCGCGTTTGATTCTATATTTTTCATTTATTTCATATAATTATCTCATATATATATATATAATGAGTGGTCCTTATGGTTTAGTTGGTAGCAGCATTGCGGATCAGATGATGCCTGCTGTACCAGGTGATATCGGTGCTGTGTCAGGTGCTCTCGATTCTGTCCCAATGACTGGAGGGAATCCATTTTTCAGGGCAAGCGAACGTCTCAGTGGTATGGGTGCAAGTCTAACTGGACATCATGTTATGACAGGTAAACGAGGGCGTCGTTCGAGCAGCAGACGCGTTAAGAGAGGTTCTAAAAAGGGACGACGGTCGAAGGGACGGCGGTCGAAGGGACGACGCCCCAAGGTGCGCAAGTCTAAACGCCGCCGGTAAATTTATATAGACGGGTTGAAAATCCATACTTCTTTTGGAAACCAAACATTTCCATCTCCGTATGTAACTGCACCACGCATTAAAATATCCATCACAATTTGATTACGATTAAGTGATTTTACTTTAGGAAAACGAACCACAAGAATGTCACGAGTTTCAGTTCCTAAATCATTAATGATTAATCGTAACTGTGTTTTCAATGATAAGTGATGATGTAAAAATATAATGCGTTCGTCGTGTGTACGAATCAACTCATTGAATTCTGCCGCATCCTTTTCGTGAAAATATTTTACAACAACCACCATGTTGATATAATAAATGATACATACGTTTTAAATATCATTTATTATCATAAGTATAAGTATAAATGGGCGCTAGGGTGTCACACGAACTATCACCACCCGAATTATCACACGAATTATTACCGCGACATACCTCATCATATCATCCACATACGCCTCTAGATACAACGAAAATTACAGACATTTTAATAGCAAAAAAACACAGGTTGGAAAAAGGAGAAATAGATAGAATGAAGAAATTCAAATTTCCAGATGAAGAATATCTTGAAATTAACCCGCCGATATTGGTGATTTACATGCACGGACGATACGAGCGTATTAACAGGAATGATTTATTTAAACCACCACGTCCAATTATAAAAATAAATGCTGCTAGACTAGGTATGGCAAACTTTACCGGTGAAAATCTCGGTACATTGTACAGCGATTTGTATAGTATGCCTTTTATACAGGGTGAAAAAAGTGGGTCGTTCGCAAATAGAGTGCGGGTTATAGCGGAAAATGGGGATAGTGTTCTAAAAAAACATACCATATTACAAACTGAACGAAAAGACGCACTAAATGCCAAACGTATTGATAAACTCGCAACATCCCCGCGATTTTATATGCATCCTTCGATTGGTGATTATATAAGAGATGCTAGGTCCCCATATAAAATGTACACTGCATCCACTGATGGAAAGACAATGTTAAACAAGGTATTTATTCATAACGATAATAAATCGGTTAAAATGATATATGGTGGTCAAGAATATGATTTATTTTTTAGTGCGTGGCATCTCAAGTTGGAGAAAATATCAAAAGGGTTAAGTGGACGGCACGAGATTGTAAAGTTATTGCGTCACGCTAATAAGAAGGTTTATAATTACGAAGATTTAAAAGGTATTTACAATGAAAGTAGACCACTTATTGGGGAGGTTACATTTAAAGACATATTAGAATATATTGAAAAAAATAAGATAATTCCACACGGCATACCTCTTATTGTATTAGACCTATCATGCTCCAGAATATCAAATATAGATCCAGAAAATGATATGGCGCCGGTAGATTTTGACACTATTAGTGACCTTGCTGCCGGTGTAAATCACAAATCCAAAAGGAAGCGTAAATCCAAAAGGAAGCGTAAATCCAAAAGGAAGCGTAAATCCAAAAGGAAGCGTAAGGTTAATATTACAACATAGATTTCATTAATTTTATCTCTTTTTCTTGAGTATCAATAATTTCTTTCGCTAACCTTTTTATTTCTGGATTAGTTGTTTTATTGTATATTTTATGAGATGTTGTTAATGCAGTAGAATGATGTGGTATCATTCGTCTTAACCATTGTTTATCATCAACCAATAGTTGTTGTCGCAATAATATTGATATGCAAATAGACAACATTGTTCCAATCGAGAAAATTAACATATTAAAATGCCCCATAGATAAATAATGAACGATTTCATGCGCCCACATCATATTTGACGCCATCAATAAACCACCATAAAAAAGTGTTTGTGACATATAAAGGTCTGACAAACGATACGCTAATATATTCATAGGATTGAATAACATACCAACAATGACCATTACCACAAACATAATCATTTGATTTTTATATAAACTTGACTTCATTTATAGTATATTTATATATAAAACAAACTGGACATTCACTTAAAAAAATATTATGTATTATCAAACGACTCTTACATTGGAATTACATATTCATCCCATGAGATGACCGGTTTCTTTTTGCCGTCGTACTCTACAGCATAACGTTTCGCAAGCATTTCTTTTGAAACGTTGACATCCCCAACATATACATCAGCGAGCAACCTTCCATATTTCTCAAATTCTACGTTTTCAAGACGAACTACCTTATCGTTAATCATACCGACCAGGTAATCACGTGCGATAATGGCATATTTCTTTTCGTCTTGATTTTTCGTCCGCAATTCAGGTGTGTCAATCCCCTTAATCCTCACAGGAAATCGATAATATTGTGTTTTATTGTGGGGCAATTTTGTCGCTATGGTAAACGTATCGCCATCATAAACCTTCACTACCTTCCCATTTGAAACCGGTGGAATATAAGGAATCGTATCAGAATATGAAACGCGTTCCAGTGGAATATTATGAACACTAAAGCACTTGAAGAATAGGTTAATTCGACTCATCATCTTATCATATATTTATATGGTTGCATCATATCAATTTTATCATATATCAATTTAAAAACCCAAATGACAATATAACACATAATGAGAATGTCGTAGTTGGTAAGAAATGGATGAAAAACATATGGGTATATGTAGATATATAATGAACTTTCTCATCTTCAATCATTAACTTATCCTTGTATTCAATAAATTTGTGATTGAGATAGTTTGCGATAATGGAAATTGATAAGGATATAAACCAAACGGTTCTGTAAAATGGTGTGAAATCAGTTAATGCAATGTAACTTTTTACACCCAGAGTAGTGACCGCAAATGCAATATCAATGGTTCGAATAGAGACATCGCTACAATCACTCCAAAAGCAAACACTTGTAACTGTAAGACCCGATAATAACATCGTCAATAAATAATAATTATAGTAGATGGATACGTAAATACATTGTGATATGAATATAATCGAATAATATGCCGATTTGGATATGTGTTGTGGACAGATATCCATTTGACTATTTAAATCACATTACATTTAAATATTATATAACTATGGGAATTACTCGACGGTTACAACCTTTGCCAAGTTCCTTGGTTTATCTGGATTGTAACCTTTTTTAATAGTTACATAATAAGATAATAATTGTAATGGTATCAATCCTAATATAAATCCGTAATATTCATTTCTTTCTACCCGTATGACATTTTCCATTGATCCCGCACATCTATTGGTAATGAATAATATTGGAGAATTCCTCGCTGATACCTCTTCGTAACAATTCATTATCTTATCTGTATGCATTTGGTCACAATTTAAAAGAAGTACTGGTGTTTCCTTTGTTAAAAGTGCAAATGGTCCGTGTTTCAATGCACTTGCAGAATATCCTTCTGCGTGGATATAAGTGAGTTCTTTTATTTTAAGTGAACCCTCATTGGATATAGAGTAGTCACACCCTTTACCTAATATAAACATACTATTTGTATTTAATAAGTCCATATTCTCTATCGCTTGAGGTATATGTGGGGATACGTTTTTTAATGTAACCGTTATGTCATTTGATAGATTTCTCAAACTCGTAATTACTTTTCTTCGGAGACTTGAATGCATCGATTGTTTCTCTGAAAACCACAATGCAACCAATGACAAACAAACCACTTGAGACGTAAATGATTTGGTTGAAGCAACTCCAACTTCAACACCACAATTACAATATATTCCACAATCAGTTTCACGCGCAAGCATTGAATCTACCACATTGATTACCCCGATTGTCGTTATTTTTTTTTCCAGTGCGACGCCCATGCATCGATGCAGGTCCTTTGTTTCGCCTGATTGCGACACTAATATAAATCCAATTTTCCCCTTCTTTGGTAAATCACAATGTGTCAATTCTGCACCATCTATTACTTGAACACTAGTAAAGTTACACAATAATTTCATAAAATAAGCACCACATTCCCCTGCATTAAATGACGAACCGCATCCTAATATTATTATATGTTCAATGTGTTCCAACTCTTCAATGTTGGTATCAAGTCCGCCCAGTTTAACACCACTTTCACTTTTGATTCGCCCTCCTAGATTTATTGCATTCTGTACAATGACTGATTGTTCGTGTATTTCCCTTATCGTCCAGTGATCATATGGTGCAGGTGTAAAGTCCCTTTTAAAATTTGTCGTATTTCGTTTTGTATATTTACCAGACGTTGTCATAGATATTACCGTATTAGTACAAGAAATACAACAAATGTCGTCATTCTCTAACGTTATGTAATTTTCAATGTTGTTGCAGAATCCACTCTGTTCTGATGTTATGATACATTCGTCGCTTGATAATCCTACTAATATAGGTGAACCATTTCTAACACAATAGATTCGGTCACTTTCGTTACTATTTAATATGACCAATCCATACGTGCCACTTAATTCATTAATGGTCATTTTTATGGATTCTGGTGTATTATTTGTTTTATCATAATAATATTCAAGTAACGCTACTATTACTTCTGTGTCTGTGCTCGAGTAAAATGTATAATCCACTTCACGGACCAATCTATCCTTTATACTATTATAATTTTCAATTATACCATTGTGAACAATTATAAATGTACCTGATGTTGAAACGTGTGGATGGGCGTTAATATCGGTCTTTCCCCCATGCGTTGCCCATCGATTATGTCCAATACCTATATTGTATTCATTGTAATCTAATTTGCTTAATTCTTTATCCAATTCCTCTAATGCATCTATATTTTTAGGAATATCTTGTGAATATTTATGTATTATAAATTCATTTTTTCCCATTAGACCTGTACCACAAGAGTCATACCCTCGATTCTGTAGTTGTTTCAATCCGGTTAGAATTTGTGCTCTCACATCACCTTTGTTTTTAATTATCCCAAAAATACCACACATTAATAATAGATTATATTTAAAATAATTGGATTATCGCAATAGTATAATCTACAGGGGATTTAAATATAACAATATATTATATCGTAATGGATATTGAACACTTAATGGCAGTATTAGAGAATGGTATTATTGAGAATAAGAAGGTAATTGTGCGATTATATGCAGACTGGTGTAGACCGTGCACCCGAATAACTCCTGCATGGAATAACATTAAAAAAACCTATAATTTGGATAGTAAATTTATTATTATTGACCTTAATGTAGATGAATCGGTTGAAATATATACAACCCTGAAAAAACACAGGATGGTCAATGGAATACCTGCATTTCTATTATGGGAACCACATAAACGCGAGAAATGGTATCTACACGATAATGGTATTTGCAACGGCGATCCAAATATTATAAAACTATGGATACAAAATATGATGTGACTTAGTTACATAATCGCATTACGTGTGAAATAGCGGTATCTATGAATCGTTTATTATTTTCATCCTGTTTCACCATTTCGTATATGATTCTGGTATCATCTTCACCTGATTTATATTTTTGTCTTTCCAATTTTACCTCATGGTCGTTTCCTATGTCTATATTGGCTGCCCTGTCTCGTACAAGTTCATCCACATTATTATACTTTCTTTTACTATTATAATCGTCGTTTGTTACACCAACTATAGTTTCGGTGTATGCCTTGCGGATGTCTTCATATTTACCAGTTTGTGCACTTTGTGACCCGTCCAATTCGGTGCCAAATGAATTGCACATTGCCTCTGGTTCAGTGCGAACTGCTAATTGTCTCCCCCTTATATCATTTCTTATTTTATCTGCACTTTTGTCATCATTTCCATAAAAATCAGAATCTGAGGATAACCATTTACCGTGACCAGTTGTCTCATTCGCAGATGATGCCTTGTTCCACATTTCATTAAATAATGCATTGAAATTGTCCGTGGCAAGTAACTTATTTATCACTTCAGATGGTAATACATCTTCGTATTCTTGGTCTTTCACTCTTGTTTTCCTAATAGACAACTTATACACTTCATTTAATATATTATACGCCTTAGAGAAAAATATGAATATATCTGGACTTTTTCCAGATTTATCCGGATGTGTCATAAGTGTTATTTTTTTTGCTTTTTTCATATTATCTTCATTAATACAATTCGGTTCTATCCTGAATAATTTCAATATATCGTCAAGCGTATATTCTGAGATATCAAGTGATTTGTTCATATTAATTTAACAATTGAAATTAATTGTAATATATATACTTAAACATATACCATATGTTAATTGTAAATGCCTTGTCTAGATATTGAGTCAATGCCACAGGATACAGATATTAAATATCAAGATCCTGATGAAAAAGTTTATTATAGGCGACGAATTGGATATCCAATGCGAGGGGTAGGTACTATGATACTCCACGCTGAAACGGGTGTTCCAACAGGTATAAGGAGTGGAACATACGATTCTCTTTCATTGTACACCGTATCTGATGTCACTGGACGATACACAAATGACGGGTACGTAATCGACAATTTGACCGAACCTGTAAATCCAGACCCAGTTCGATTTTGTTACCATTCTCCATATGAATATGCTCGACACCGGAAAATTGACAAATCGACCCCCGAATTTAGGCGAACCATTGAAAAATGGAAGGATATGCAAACATATATTATGGTAAATGGCGTTGTAGATCCCGAGCGATGGAAAGAATGGAAATCTGATAATTATTAAGCATTTGGCATTATTATCTTTATATACCAGAATTTAAACAATCTATCACGATGAATCACCAATCGATCAAGTATGTGACCATATCCGTTGCGAATAACATCTGCCAACATCCTCTCATAAATGTCCATTACCTTGTACTCATCTGTTTCATTACGAGAATAACAATTGATTGTGTATATTAAGTCAAAATATAGACAATCTTCATAATCGTCACTATTCCAATCAAATGTAGACAACAACCGCAAAAGGTGGGTATCCGTGCGACATCGTTTACCCATCTCGTTGACAAATTCTTCATATGATAAAGGCATGGTTCTTGTACTTAATTCATATTATATGAATTGGTTCAATTTTATTAAAATCAATTAGATAATATGAATCATTTTTAATGTATGAATTACTATATGGCGCATGAAGAAAATCAATATATTCAATTAATTCGCGATATTTTAGATAAAGGGTCTGAAGAAATATCTAGAAATGGCAAGGTATTATCTCTATTTGGTTACTCAATGCGATTTTCATTAAAGAATGGTGTAATGCCTCTATTAACAACAAAACGGGTTGCATGGAAAACATGTTTCAACGAATTGCGGTGGTTTATACGTGGTTCAACGAACAATGTTGAATTAAATAAAGACAATGTTAATATATGGAATGGTAATTCTACCCGCGAGTTTTTAGATAATAGGGGATTAACTGAAAATATGGTAGGTGACCTTGGTCCTGTATATGGTCACCAATGGCGACATTTCAATGCACCATATGAGAATTGTGAAAGTGATTACAGCGGTAAAGGCATAGACCAATTACTAAATATTATAAAAAGTTTAAAGGACCCAACTCAACGAACATCTCGTAGACTGGTACTTTCTTCATGGAATCCAGAACAGATTGAAGAAATGGCATTGCCTCCATGTCACATTATGGCACAATTCAATGTAAGACAAGGTAAATATTTATCGTGTGCATTATACCAGAGAAGTTGTGACGTTGGTCTGGGTGTCCCATTTAATATTGCGTCTTATTCATTCCTTACCCATATTTTAGCGAGACATTGTGATCTAATTGCAGACGAATTTGTATATTTTCTCGGAAATGTTCACATATACGAAGAACATATCGAACCACTGCAAACACAAATCAAATTGGACCCTTATGAGTTTCCAAGGATAACGATTCGTGAAAAATATGATGATATTGAACGTTACACGATAGATGATGTAAACTGGGACAGTATTTATAGACATCATGGTACAATCAAGATGAATATGGTACCCTAATTAGTTAATCTAGCACATATGAGTCTATTGATAATTCTTCTGAGACCTTTCACATTTGGGTTTGTTAATTTGACAGACTGGACCCCAATTGTATTACGATTTGCGTGGTATCCTCTAATAGCACGGGCATACATACGCTTATTTGTAATGTTAACATTTTTATACTTGAGAATATTTTCTTTACGATCGGTTTTATACGTTGGATTATTCAATAATGATATTGTTGAACCAGTATCTCTTGACCCTAATGGGGTCAATACATTATTCGTATATTTACATGTATGAATTGTCTCATTCTGTTCGTCTATACTCATTGTTATATAATATTATCAGTTAAAAATATTATATAGTAAATAAGCAACCATAAATATTATCATTCATAATGTTATATGAGTAGATGGACAACGGATATTGAAAGCATATTAGACCAAATACGAATTAATTGTGTATATATGAGTGGTCAACATAAACAGGCATATTTTTATTATAAGAGAATATCTAGTTATTTCCGTATACCAACGATAATACTCGCATCTGTCGCGTCAGTTTCATCCGTTGGATTACAGAGTTATATTGCACAACAACACATTTCAGCAATTACATGTCTAATTTCTCTTGTAGTTGGTATCATAAATTCAATGGAATTATATTTGAAATTACAGGAAAATATAGAGAACGAACTCGAGAAATCGAAACAATATTATTCATTAGCAACCGATATATACAAGGTGCTTAATTTAGATAAATCAAATAGAGACGATGATGCAAATAAAATCCTGGACGATTTTTATGATAGATATAGGTTACTTTTCCAAGAAAGTAATCTAATGAAAAATTCGTTCAGTGATAAATTACTCAAACTTCCGCCTAAAAAAAAGATGTTTAATTATAAAAAAGCAAATAATACCGAATCAACCATATCATCCTCTTCTTCTTCTTCATCATCTGTTGGGTCAGAAGGACAATCACCACTAAATATTAATACGGATACCAGGTATGAGGAAGTAGAACTTGGAAAAGGTGGAATATCAAATGACTATCTAGAAGAACAGATATAATTTAGTAGTTCTGTCCGGAGAGGAACCATTGAAGTGCAAGATATTGTCCACCCTTTGTTGGACTAGTCGCAGAATCCGAATCGTTTGATATTGGTGTAAGATTTGGACCATCCATTGCTATATCGTTAATCTCAACTGAACTTAATTCACTTGCAAAGTATCTAAGGGATGATATATATCCATCAAATCCACCAACGTGTACATTGCCGTAATTTTGTTTTGGTACACCGCGTAAAATGTGACGATTCACCAATTTACCATTTATATATATATCCATAGTGTGTTGTTTAGATACACGTATTACAATATTGAACCACTTATTTATAGGTATATTTCTGAGTATCACCATATCATAGATTTTGAGGTGCGTATTCATAATGACAGCGATATTATTTGTTCCTCTTTCTATATACATTCCAGGTGCATTATTTGGTTCGGAAATACCTGACATATCCTTATTTACAGAAGACGGTATGGTTCTGCCATCACCCTTGTGAAAAATATTCGCATATCTGCTTCTACCGGCGTCATCTTGGTCAGTTATGTTCTTTATATTCAACCAAGTAGACCACGTAAATGATATACCATCATTATTCGTTGAACGTTTGATTGGTATCGACCTTTTTAGACTTGGATCTTGTGTAATAGTAATAATTTCTGTCCCTGATATCATACCATTTATGAGAGTAGGAGATTCAGACGGAACAAAATTAGACGAGAATATGTATATTATCACCTGTAAAAGTATAACCATTATAACCAACGTGATAAAAAAGAATACACTTATATCAACCGCGGATGTGGAATTGAGGAATTTGGTTATTTCATTCGAATATACTGTCGTTGCAGGAGTAACCTTTTCTAACATATCATCCATATATATATCATCCATATATTATACCTACATAAATATTTAATTTTCTTATTTGTATTACTTGCCGTAAATACAAGTAATATAATTCTATATCAATGTTATCCATAATAAAACATTATGCGGTTTGTTTGGCAGTTTTGTCGACAATTTTAACCTTTACTGTATATCGTCCGAATATACTTTCAAACATACCACTTGTACCATTATATCCCTTCTTATATATATTATATATCTCGTATGGATTTTTTGCATCAGGGAAATATTGTACACCCGCCGTATAACCACTAAACCCACCACCTGGTGTAATAAGTATACTGCTTGATGTAGATGGGGTCACAGGTACACCATCAAATACACACGTTCTTGCGAGTTTTCCATCCATATATGTATCCATTGTCCTTCCGAATACACTAATTGCTATATGTACCCAAGATTGTATTGGCACATTGTTAATTGTACATTCCTCGTTAGTGTAGTCGGGATTAATGTCAGTAGGAAGACATGTCATAGATATCGTTAAATCATTGTTACGCTCACCAAGATAAATTTTTGGGTAGTGTTGAGGACTAATAGGGTCCTTCCTATTAAGTATAACCTTCTTATCACCAAAGTGATAACTCCAATCATCGATGTAAATCCACATTGAGTATGTATACTTTGAATCATTTCCAGTTTCACCCTCAGGTATATCGACTGGTTTTATCTCCTGCATATCGGTTGCTACTGCATATTTGCCTATTGTATTATTCTTCCCAAACATACTAATAGCAATATACATCAACACTATGAATACGATTGCTGCTGCCAACACCTTTTTCATCATCTTATATAATATACTTATAATAAATATTATTGTTATAATTATCCTATACCTAGTTAAATTCCATATTGTCTATATTTAGAATATTCTTATTCTTAATGTTTTTCCTGGAAATAATGAATTTATCAAATATATTGTTACTAATGACATTCTCAGGTGTATGCTTATGAACTTTCCTGGATATCATTTTATATAATTTAAATCCCGGATATCTTTCGGACCCATCTTTTTTGTACAAAACATTTTTTCCATCATCATCTAAACACCACTCACATATTAGTTTCTTTATGCCAGAATCTTCCCCGTTTTCTACGTCATCAATGACAAAATCATAAATAGAACATCCTAATCGGGTCAAATCAAAACTTTTATTGGGTTCTATATCTACACCGCTATCATTTTTAATTGGTCCGAAGTTGTATTGTCCGTACGCATCACCGTCAGATTCAAAACTATCGCTGTATATTAGGTTATTTTCTAATCGATATATTGCTCTACCGAAATCGATTATTTTATATATTTTCCCGTGAGTGGGGACTTTGTAATGTCTTCCCATAAACTTATAATACAAGAATTTAACATCTGTATTGATGTACATAATATTACTTGTATGCAAGTCATTATGTGTGAAATCAAAAAGTTTTTGATAGATTGCCAGAGTGATTGAAATTTGAAATACAACTGATTCCCATTCGTTGTTATCAATTGAAGGCATAATGTCGTCTAGCGTACCTTTGCATTTCTCAATATATATTGCATGAACTGGGAATGATTTAAGAACTGCGTCACACCCTATAGATGAATCTGAGTCCGATGACTCTTCGTCACTTTCACATAATAAATCATCTGCTTCATCATAATTTGGGTCGGTGTTAGATGATTTAGACGAACAATCCGAATCAGCGTCAGATTCGAGGTGTATAGTGTCATCATTTCCAACACATATATGGTCTTTCACCTTATCAACCGAAAGTCCCGACATTAAGTCATCTAAATCACTGATTTCACATACATCATTAAGTTCTATATTATCGCTTATGGTAACACGAGGCAACGTCTTTACATCTTCGTTTGGGATATCAACGTTGAATAGAGTCCCGTTATTTTTTACGAAAAATTCAGAATCGCATATATATTCTATATCATCTTCAAGATTTATATTATACTCTTTTTTTACACCACTGTATTCACCATAATACTTGACACAATGTGGAATATTATATTTATCATTCACTCGACTAGATAGGTTATAAAATAATGCATCGACATATGCACTATTAAATGGATTCATAATCTTGGTGTGACAATTTTCACTTTTATCAGTGTGTGGTATATTGAATAAATTCGTGTCAGTTGTATCGTATGATCCAGACATATATTTCAGTGGGTCCAGTAAAGGGGAAAGTTTAATGTGAACATTATTTCCATCTGTAGTCTGTACATTTCCAATATCAGAACCATCTATCTTCATTGTTGGAATCTGGTTGTTATAATTGCACCCAATTAATGTATGTATTGGGTTATATTCACAAACATCCATAATATTTAATGTTGAATTAATATCCATATATTTCATAACCAAATAAATATGGATTAACAAACATATTATATGCGTTATATGTTTATTTAAATTACTATATTATTCTATATGAATGAACTGTCTCTTAACAAATTTGATATGAAAAAAATCAGTTTTAGACCAGATGAGAATAAAGGACCTGTAGTGGTTTTAATTGGTAGGAGAGATACTGGCAAAAGTTTTTTAGTAAGAGATCTCCTTTACCACCACAAAAATATTCCTATTGGAACGGTGATTTCTGGCACAGAAGCAGGAAATGGTTTTTACAGTAAACACGTTCCTAAACTATTTATACACGACGAGTACAATACATCCATTATAGAAAATATTCTAAAGCGGCAGAAAATAGTATTAAAGGGAATAAAAAAAGACGAAGAAATGCACAAACGTCCAACCAAAATAGACCCTAGAGCATTTGTGATTCTTGACGATTGTCTATATGATGGTTCATGGACAAAAGATAAAATGATGAGACTACTTTTTATGAATGGTAGACACTGGAAAGTTATGCTTATCATTACAATGCAGTATCCGCTTGGTATACCACCAAATCTAAGAACAAATATAGATTACGTCTTTATCCTACGGGAACCATATATAAACAATAGGAAACGGATATGGGAAAATTATGCTGGTATGTTTCCAACATTTGAATCATTCACACAAGTTATGGATCAATGTACGGAAAACTTCGAGTGTCTAGTGATAGATAATAACTCAAAATCAAATAAAATCCAAGAACAGATTTTCTGGTATAAGGCGCAAAATCACGAAGATTTTAAATTGGGGTCAAAAGAATATTGGGAGTTATCGAAGGATATAGACTCGGATGATGACGACACACAGGCATATAACCCCAGAGATAACAGAAAGTCTAAGGGACCACAAATAAATGTTAAAAAAGACCGATGGTAACAATTAGTTCCATACCTAATTCATAATATATTGTTATGGTTTATATGGAAGATGGAATGAAAACAATCAAAATTAGTGAAGGGTTTGATAAACCACGCAAGGCAAATAAGTCGAATAGTAGGAATCGTAAACGTGACCCACGTGCAAATGCCGCATTATTGGGTAAAATAAAAGGTGATAACGAAACAAATGATATTGATGAGTTTGGTTCGTCTATTGATTATTTCAAAATGTTAAATTCTAGTAAACATGATAACACCAAAGAATTGTCCGTTGAATCACATCCTACAACATCTGACTCATCTACACCTAAAATAGTGCCATTGGATACAAATGACAATCAATTATCTAGTATAAAAGATTCCGTTGCGGTCTCTAAAGAAATCGCGTTATCGCCAAGAGACATTGCACCTGATGACACGTCACATAATAAAGTTGATGATATACCTATAAAAACGGAGTCATTTGATGAATCAGTAGTTTGTATGCCGCTACACGATAACCCAAATGATATTCATTCTGTATATGACAACAATGTACCACTAGAGAAGACGACATTAAACCCTGATCCACCATATGGTATATTGAGAAAGGGAAATAAACCTACATATCGGTCTTGGAAAAAAACTAGATCACTTCGGGACCGCGTACCAGATAATAACCAACCAATTGATAATTCAGGCAAAAAGATGATATGTGCATCTATAAACAAAACAATGAGGCATAGTATAGGAATACACGGTAGAAAAATAGGAATATTATTGAAAAATATAAATCTAAAAAAGAATATAGATAAAGAAATAACGTCAATAAAAAAACACAGCATTGCCAATATAAAAAGAACCCTTAAGAGAAACAACATAATCAAAACGGGTACTACAGCGCCAATCGGAATGTTACGTGGTATATACGAAAATTGTACACTTGCGGGAAAAATTGTTAATAAATCGTCTGACGTACTAATCCATAATTTTATGAATGATAAATAAAATTGATATTTAAAATATTAACATATAACACCTAAAATGATTATCCCAATCAAATGTTTCACCTGTGGAAATGTTATAGCAGATAAATACCGGTTCTTTAAAAGACAAGTATCAGAATTAAAGGCAAAAAAAGGAGAATATAATTCTGATAATGTTGTATATCTTACAGAAAATACAAAGGACAAGACACCAGAAGGTATCGTGATGGATGAACTTGGATTAACTCGCCAGTGTTGCAGACGTCATTTATTGACCCATGTTGATATAGAATAAAATAAATATATATGAGTTATATATATGCCTCGTTCGAGAAATTTCCCGCCACCTAAGGTATCCCGCAAGTATATGACACCAAACGATATGAGAATCATTAAGGAATTATGTACCCCCGCTTATATTTACCTGATTATTTCTATTTTAGCAATTGTTATTGCAATGTTCCAGAATGCGGGTAAAACCAAATCTTATACCTTTTGTGGTTATAAAATGAATGTGGAAAATACTGGTCTTGTTTTCTTATTCAAAGGTATTATTATTGTATTTTGGACTATTGTTCTTGATTCTCTATGTAAGAATGGGTTTACACAGATATCGTGGTTACTACTGGCGCTTCCATTTATAGGGTTTTTGTGTGCACTAGTTACAATGAGTTCGCGAGAGGGATTTAGAGAAGGCGGAGCAAACATGGGGGTCAATGGAACCAATGCTGATGAACCCGTTGACCCTGACCTTGACCCTGACCCTGACCCTGACCCTGACCCTGACCCTGACCCTGACCCTGACCCTCCACCCGCGACTGTCACCCAAGGCTTTAGAAATAGAAGAGTAAGACGTCATTTCTAAAATGTTAGCATTCAAATTATAGGGAATAATTAGTAATTTTTATTTACTTATTATTTATTAATTTATGTATCAATAAAATATTGTGTTAATATATAATGAACGATTTGATGTCTTACTTTGGTCCCCTCTCCCAGGAATATTGCCTATATTTTTATATTCTTTCGGTATTTTTCGGAGTATCGTTCGTGATGTCTATTATAGGGATTGTCTACGCCGTTGTATCCTCCCCTAAAAAGGTCGATTCTCATTTCCTTGTAACATCAATGACATTCTCACTCAATGTATTCTTTATGTACTTTGTTAATCGTCTTCTCAATACAATGTGTGTTAACAGCACCTAAATATAAAATTAGTAATGTGATGATATTAAAATATCATATTGTTAACACGACCCCATTTGTTATAGAGTAAATAGTGTCGTCCATTGTCCATCCATTCTGTTCCAATGTATCTATATCTACTTCTTCATCATCTGGGTTTTCCGTGTCAACATATAAAAGTGTATGTAGTTCTTTTAATTCACTCGATGTATATTTCTCTTTATCTACAATGCACTCGTCGTATCTCCATCCATTTGTAACTTCCACACATATTGCTCCTGGTATGTTATTTATGATAATATCGTCTTCATTATTCAATAACAATTCATAATCATCATCTGTAACTTCTATCTCAAACGTGCCTGAGTAACAATTAAGGGTAACCTCATATTGTACATAACATCCACTAGAGATCAGTGTACTCCATTTCTCTGTCTGATATATACAATTGTCGTTTTTTGCAGTTAATGTATAGTGTTTTGTTACACATCCACGTTCGTTTATGGTGTTATTCATTTCACTCATATCTCAATAATATAAATCCAAACATGATTCATATTATTTCAATTTATCATAGTGCAGTTATCTTGCATACATAAGGGATGCCATTCCACACGAGATATCTAATATATTATACCTATGTTCTATGAAATTGACATCATATGTATACTGATATATGTCCCACGTTGACTTATTTACACCTATGACACCTCCATCTGGACCACATATACTATATGTCGCCGCATTTGGATCTAATGGAGGTTCTATCGTTGATATTTCAACCTCTATCTTTTTGAATTTCGTCATATTAATCGCACCAGATGGTTGAGATACATATGGGTCAGTATTGAGACAGAAACTATATGAATATAGGCATTCTGGACCATTGCCATTTGTATGAGAATATTTATCAATCCATTCAAATATACTAGGATTCATCTCATTTTCTCTATATTTTCCATCAAAAATAATAGCGCATCGGGTCATTATTTTCTTCACATTCTCGTAACTATATGGACCGGTAATATATATGTCATTTCCATTATCGTCTACTAATGGGAACACTGGATCGGTTGCGGCGTCATCCTCATATAGTTCAACCGAATTAGTTGCATCGGACGTCATCACTCCACTCGGTAATACACCACTATACTTCCAATTTGAATAATTGCTCCATTCATTTCTACTTTTAATATCAGATCGCTGAATATACCACATCCAATCTGTTACCATACCCAAACTTTTCAAGTCTAATCGTTGTGTTCCGACAACATTATTAAATTTTACCTCATGCACCTCCTTTATCAAATATCTCTGATTTTCATTTGCAAATATGCGTATTTCGTCCTCGTCTAGGAAACCATAGGTGGATATAAGATGGATGTCTGGTACCCATGATGTTCGTGTATCACTGTAAATACCCAACGAGTTATCGGGTGGATGGAGAAATCTGTAAAAACTATGTAACCCATTTGAGAAATTTGGTCGTATTCGTTGTCTCTCTACACCACTTTCACTCTCCACATCTAAAATAGTAAACAGGTCCTGGACTGGGCGAATTGTAACCTCTATTTTTACTTCTGAATATTGGAGACTTACAAGAGGCAGTGCCATTTTAGATGTCATTGTAAACCATGCGTTAAGTGGAATTAGTAACTCGCGACCTCGTATGGATGGTTCCGACACCGTATCCAATGATGAACTGGGGTATGCATTTGGATACATCCCATATCTTCCGGTATAATTTGCAGGGTCATAAATATCTAGAGTGTTTCCTGTCATTCGGTCGTGTAATTCCTTTTTTGTTACATTATAGTCACGTGAAACAACGTTATGAATATAATGTCCTGATAATTTCTGTATAGTTTGACCACCTATCATTAGTCTAACCTCATCTATCATCATTGTTCCCAGATTCTTAATCCATTTAAACTCATATGGTACCCATTTTCCCTCATCTGTGTAATGGATCGGACTCCATATAGAAGGAATGTCTATAGATATGTATGTGTCCATAAGCAAATCTGCATATCGTGGCACTTTAAATGTGAACACCGATGGTTCGGTTAACCGAATGTCCCGTTGTCCATCCATATCCAGTCTAAACTTTTGTAAACCAAAATTCGTATACTTTGCAAAAGAACCTTTAAAAAATGTCTTTGATGGATTCCCATTGAGATGTATATTTTGATTCCCGACAGAAATCAAATTTAATAGTCCACCCGGCATTATAAGATATGTATAAAATTATTTAAGTTAATGTAATATTATAATATAGATGATTGAATTGATTATTATATTTATAATTGTTTCATTAATTGGGGTGATGGTATCTTCTTTGACTTCTAATAAATCAGGTGATTGTAGTAAAATTTCGGATTTGTATGAAAATAGGATCAATCCAAATATACAATCGATTGCTAATATTCCCGTAAAACATTTATTAAGAGACTATACCATAAAATCTGCGTACAATGCATGTGCGTTGGATAATTTTAAGAAAGGGTATGTGGAATTATGTGCGCTGGATAATTGTATTAACCAGGGCGCTCGACTGCTTGATTTTGAAATATATTCAATTGATGGTAAACCATGTGTCGCAGCATCGTCAAATATAGATAATGAACCCACAACTAAAGGCACGTATAATTACATCGACTTCCATGATACAATGCTAAGAGTATCAACCACCCTATTAAACTCTCCAGCACCAGATGATCCACTATTGTTACATTTTAGGATTAAAATTGTAGATGATTCTCTCATATACGTATATGATGAGATCGCCAAAGTACTACGGGATGCTTTCGGAACTAAACTACTGACGACCTCCATAAACGGATATGAAAATAATGGGAAAAATCTAGGAGAAATTCCTATAGTAGACCTTATGAATAAGGTTGTTATTATTGTGGATGGAACAAATCCGTTGTATAAGGAGACCGAGTTATTCGAGTATACAAATATGGCAAGCGGTACACACTATTTACAACAACGGCGGTATGACGATATATATGTAAATGCAACTGATGATGATATTACATATATTGAAGAACATAATAAACTAAATATGACTATATGTATGCCAACTAAGGGGAAATATCCAGTGAATCCGGATATGGACAATTGTATTAATCGGGGCATCCAAATTATAGCAATGTGTTTTCAGTCCAATGATGAAAATATGATTAAATATAATAAATATTTTGACAATGTACATAAATCATTTGTATTAAAAAATGATAAATATAGAACATCTGATACAACGACTGTCGTACCACCCGTAGACACTAGTTCATTAGCATCTAGAACAGTAAAAATTGGGGGTAATATGGAAATTACTATTTAAATATATAATTACATTCCTACTTTTAATAATTATGTAACAATTATATATGTCTGGTGTAAAAACAATCCGTTCTGCAAGTGATAATGATAAAGAATTGAGTATATTGAGAAAGGCAGTTGACAATATAGAAAAGAATGTCGGGGAACGTTTATTGAAATCTGAAGATGTTATTAAGATGATTCATATTGTAGAAGAATTTCTTAAAAAAAAAAAGTTAATTTGTTATGGTGGGACGGCGATAAATAATTTATTACCTAAACATTCGCAGTTCTATAATAAAGACATTGAGATTCCTGATTATGATTTTTTCTCGATAGACCCAATTAAAGATGTGAAAGAGTTAGCGGATATATATGCATCAGAAGGATTCATTGAGATTGAGGCAAAGGCCGGTATGCATCATGGTACATATAAATTATACGTTAATTTTACCCCTATTGCAGATATTACTTATATCGTACCAGAAATATTCAATTCAATTAAAAAGGATGCTATAAAGGTGAATGGAATAATGTATGCACCACCAGATTATCTGAGAATGTCGATGTATCTTGAATTATCTCGTCCTAATGGTGATGTATCTAGATGGGAAAAGGTTCTCAAACGACTTATTCTATTGAACACCTATCACCCGATAAAACGTGGGAAATGTATATCCGAATTCTCCAGAGGATATGAGGGCAAACAGGATCCAACTATAATTTATAACACAATTAGAGATGCAAGTTCAGATTTAGATGTAGTATTATTCGGTGGATTTGCGATGGACTTGTACAGCAAGTATCTAACAACCAATCAGAAGAAATCATATGTTTCGCAACCTGATTTTGACATCTTATCAGAAGACCCATACAAAAGTGCAACTATGATAAAAGAGAGATTGTTGGATGCCGGAATTAAGGGAATAAAAATACAGACACATAAAGAAATTGGGGAACTCATATCTACCCATTACGAAATCATTGTTGAACGTGATACAGTTGCATTTTTATACAAACCAAGTGCATGTGTAAGTTATAATAACTTTAGAGTTGGTGGGAAGACTATAAAGATTGCATCAATTGACACCATGTTAAGTATGTATATGGCGTTCTCGTCGGTGGATAGGTCATATTACAATAGAAACAGAATAATGTGCATGACCCAGTATTTATTTGATGTTCAGATGAAAAATAGATTCAAACAAAAGGGGCTTTTGCAAAGATTTGGAATTGATTGTTATGGGTATCAGGAGACACTCGAGGATATACGTTCTAAAAAGGCGAAGAAGTTTAGAGAATTATCAAGAGGTGACAAAGATTATGAAGAATGGTTTATGAAATATTCACCAAGTCCTAAAAAATCTAAACCATCAAGAAAAAAAACAAAGACGAATAAAAGCGCAACAAAAAAGAAAAAATAATGGTTTATATTTAATTATTTATTCCTAC